>Ga0206682_10000645_pt1 | contig 37208 bp, 56 predicted proteins | sample M240m12015metaG_FD_155444 | JGI IMG/M metagenome (GOLD analysis project Ga0206682, IMG submission 155444) | Ammonia-oxidizing marine archaeal communities from Monterey Bay, California, United States - M2 40m 12015 | ecosystem: Environmental > Aquatic > Marine > Intertidal zone | place: USA...
TAAATCAAACTATTGCCGAGTACGAAAATTCAACTCAAATTCTAGCATAAGGTAGGTGGTAAGTATCTCGTATGGGGTGCTAGTCACCCCATTCGTCATATAGGAGTTATATAAATGCCAATGTATACAATTGTAAATAAGAAAACGCAAGACACTCAAACGATGTTTTGTTCGTATGAAAAACTTCAAGAGAAGTTGGAAGAGTTGGGCGAAAACTGGTCACAGGAAATTGGTGCTCCCGCACTGATTAGTGCCACTGGTAATATTGTCAACAAGACAAGTAGTGACTGGAAACAGCACTTGAAAAATATCGAGAAAGGATCGGGCGAAGGAACTACCATAAAAACATGACAATGAAACGATTGAGAGTAGACGATCTACTCACCTATCCACCCATCACATCAAATCAACAAATCGCACACGATGCATGGAATGACGGAGACCATTTGGTTCTCTGTGGTTCTGCGGGTACTGGTAAAACCTTTGTGGGTATGTACCTAGCATTGTGGGATGTCATGGACAAGTCCTATGATCAGAACAGACTTGTTATCGTAAGAAGTGTAGTTCCTACCAGAGAGATGGGTTACCTGCCCGGCAGTGTTGAAGAGAAGGTTGATGCCTATACCGCTCCCTATCGTTCAATCTGTACCGAACTCTTCAACGAGAAGATGGCATACGATAACCTAGAACAACAGGGTCTCATAGAGTTTGTGTCCACATCGTTTATTCGTGGTACAACTCTGGATGACTGTGTTATACTCGTGGATGAAATGCAGAACCTCACATTCCATGAACTAGACAGTATTATCACAAGGGTGGGGCGCAATAGTCGAATCATCTTTAGTGGTGATTATTATCAGTCTGACTTGGGTAAAGAGTCAGACAAGAAAGGTATCCTTGACTTCATGAACATCATGGAAGTCATGAATAATTTTACAACCGTAGAATACGGATGGGCTGATATCGTTCGTTCCGACTTTGTTAGAGACTATATAATGACAAAGGAAATGGTTGAAAGAGGAAACATAAAATGAAACTAAGTCAAAATTTTTCACTCAAAGAGTTTACTAAGTCTATGACTGCGACTCGTTTGGGTATCGATAACACACCACAAGGTGAACACCTACATGCGGCACAAGAGTTATTCTCTCAAGTGGTTCAGCATGTTCGGGATAAGTTTGGTATAACTCGTATCAATTCGGGTTACCGTTCACCCGCACTCAACGAAGCAGTGGGTGGTTCTTCACGATCACAACATTGTAAGGGTCAAGCAGTTGACATTGAATGCGATAAAGCAGACAACCTTGTTGTGGCACAATGGATCAGAGACAACCTAGAGTTTGATCAGATCATCTCAGAGTTCTACGAAGAGGGTGACCCATCGTCTGGTTGGGTTCATGTGTCCTATGTGAGTCCCGAAGACAATCGCAAGAAGTGTCTGACCGCACAACGAGTAGATGGTAAGACACAGTATTCGGTTGGTCTACCTGAGTGAACTGCATATTCCAGTACATGGTCGCCAACGAGGAGACCGATAAACGAGGTAAAGTAAAAGAGTATCCTCAAGGCCCTCGGAGCGAACTGTATCGGAGAAGTGCTGATCTATCTGCCAAGTCATTCCGAATCTATTCAGATAAGATTGGATGCGATCACCATTATTCTACTAAGCAAGTATACACCGAAAACTTCAATGGATCAACAGTTCTCTTATTTGAATGTCTGAGAATGATCTATGATACGATGTATGACAAGTATGATAAAGTGGCGTTCATCGACTCAGACATCATCTGTAATACCGAAGAGAATGTCTTTGATGTGTGCGGTGACTATGATGTTTCGGGTGTCTTGGAGTCAGAGATACGAACTGGAATGGATGGTGGATATAATGCTTGGGACTTCAATGAAGAAAAGAAAAATCAATTACTCACAAAGTATAGACGAAACAATCTCCCCGCTGTACCAACAGAACCTCCCCTGAGACCCTCATGCGTAACTACGTTCAATACTGGTGTAATGATTTGGTCAAAGGAAGGGAGATTAAAAGCACGTGAGATGTTCGATCCTTGGTATAGTTACATGATGGATGGAGACGAACACGGTGACCCTAACTGGTTAAATAATGACCAACCTTGGTTGTCTGCCCAGATAATGAAATATGGATTGTCGTGGCAGTGTATTGACCAAAAATGGAATGACACCCCCACACACTGGGGTGATGGTAGAGGGTATAATCCAGAACACGCATACTTCCTACATTATACTGGTGGAGGTAATAAAGTTGTCATGTTAAATGATTTCAAAGAAGGTAAGTTTTCTTATTTAAAACCTTGACAAAAGGTGTACCACCTGTTATAATACTTGTATTGAGAATGAGAACTAACTAGGAAACTAAGGAATATGAATTGAGAAATAATGATCACCAAAAAGTAATATTAACAGATGCAGACGGAGTCCTATTAAACTGGGGTTATGCTTTTAACGTCTGGATGCAAGAGAAGGGTTATGTGGCAAAGAAACCCTTGGAATACGACATCTGTGAGATATATGATATACCGAGAGCAGAGTCTAAGAAATTAGTAAGGTTCTTCAACGAATCGGCACACATGGGGTTTCTACCCCCACATAGAGATGCCATGCAGTATGTTAAGAAACTGCACGAAGAACATGGTTATGTCTTTCACCTGATTACCTCTATGAGTAAAGACGAGAACGCACAGAAACTCAGAACAATGAACATTGAGAAGTTGTTTGGTGAGACTGCGTTTGTCAAATATATCTACCTCGACACTGGCGCAGACAAAGATGAAGTCCTTGCAGAATACGAAGGAACAGAATACATCTGGGTTGAAGACAAAGTTGAGAATGCCGAAGTCGGTAAGAGATTCGGTTTGGAAAGTCTTGTGATGGAACACGGTTACAACATGGACAACCAAGAGTTCCCATTAATGAGAGGTTGGAGAGACATCTACGAATATCTGGAAGGTTAAACTTGTATACATAAATGCATGAAAAGATATGTAGGTTACTCCGAGTATTTCCACGATGCAGGCATGGGTATCATCAATCCTGATGGTACAGTGGCATTTGCATCTCAATCAGAACGATACAGCGGAAGAAAGTGCGACCCTTTAATTGATCCGCATATGTGGTCTTTTGTTAATAAAGAAGACCACATCACTTACTACGAAGATACACAACTCCGTGTGGACAAGATGGGTGGTTACCGAACCCATGGCCCGTGGTCTCTGGATGGGTTTAGAAGCGAAAAAGTAGAACAAGAAACATTGATGCGTAATTCATTGATGTATGATGATTTCAACTCACACCACGAAAGTCACAATGCCCTCGCATTCCTTACCCGACCTTGGGAATCCAAAGAAGATACTGTACTGGTATCTGTAGATGGTTCGGGTGAAACTGAATCTGTCTCAATCATGGATCATAAATTCAATGTCTTAGAAACGATTCTTTGGCCTCAATCCTTGGGTTGTATGTATGGATTAGTGGTCAAAGGACTGGGAATGGAAGTGTTAAGAGACGAGTATATTATCATGGGTCTTGCTGCCTATGGTGAAGTGGATGATTATCTCTACAACTTACTTCATAATTCTTACTATTGGTTCGAAACTGAAACTGCTAAAAACATACGTCAGATTCAAGAGTTTGAAGGTGTGTCGGTTGCGGAAAGTGAATTGTCTACAAAGTATGCACATTATCAGAATCGAATTTTTTCAACCATAAGAGATCATGGTATCAGTCAAGAAGACTCAGCGGCAACTGTACAGAAGTTCTTTGAAGTTGAGATTATGAAGATTATGAAAAGGGCACGTAAGTGGGGTACTAAACTAGTCTACTCTGGTGGTTGTGCTCAGAATGTTGTTGCAAATTCAATGATACGAGAACTGTTTGACGAAATGCATATCTCAGTCAATCCAACAGATGCGGGTAGTGCATTGGGTTGTGCCGCACTAACATGGCACAAGGAGACAGGAGGAACGCATCTAAAGGACTTTAATCCCTACCTTGGTCACAACATAGAACGTGACATAGACCCCAAGGAGGTAGCAGAATACCTTGTAGAAAACAGGGTTTGTGGTGTTGCGAATGGTCGTGCGGAGTATGGGCCTCGTGCATTGGGTAATCGATCTCTACTCGCAGACGTTAGGTATGACGTAAAGGATACTGTCAATGATATCAAACGTAGACATCGGTACAGACCCTTTGCACCCGCAATCCTGTCTGAGTATGCAGACGAATACTTTGAAGGCCCAATGAATGAATATATGCAGTACACCGCAGTCGCAAAACATCCCTATAAGTCTGTTACCCATGTAGATGGCACTGCAAGGGTTCAGTTGGTCAAACCTGATTGTAAGTCTGTTCTACGACAGATACTAGAAGAATACCACAAAATAACGGGTGTTCCAATGTTACTAAATACATCGTTGAACATACGTAATAAACCAATGGTCAACACCATTGAAGACGCTATAGAATGGGAAAACAAATATAACGTAAAGGTATTCTAATGGAAGAAGAACTAAAAGCAGCGGGTCATCATCCCGCAGATTCAAATGGAGACGGAAAGGTCTCTGACAAAGAACAACAAATGTACCTAGAGTTCAAACGCAAAGAACTCGAAGATGCAGATGCAATGAGAGACGCACAACGTAAGATGGCGTGGTTCTCTCTGATCGGTATGTTGTTCTATCCTAGTGGTGTATTCCTCACTGTCCTGTTCGGACTAGACAAGGCTGCAGAAATTATCGGAGATATCGCATCAATCTATTTTGTGTCAGTTGCTGCTATCGTCTCTGCATTCTTTGGATTCCAGAACATGGGTAACAAAAAGTAGTAACCAATGGAAAAGGTTAGGTGGCGAGGGACATGGGGTGTAGGTGACTTCATGAATGCTCTCAATGTTTGTCATAACTATTGTTGGGCAAACAACATAAAGGTTAATCTGGAAATGCATTGGGAACATGGAGAAGACTATCTCCATTCACCTGATGATCCCGAAACAATCATAGAACGCATGGAATGGATTCATTCACAGTATCATCGACAAGATGATGTTGTGGTTACTCACGTCTATAATTCTAATCTATTCGAACATGGAAACAAGAACAGCAATAAATCAAAACACCGATTCTATTTCGATTCAAATTCTTTTGAACCCACCACCGCTCCACAAAACGATTGGATATTCAAACCAAAAGTATTTGTACCCAAGAAACAGAAGGTAGTTATCTGGACACCGACCTACAATACGGAACAACCAAGAACTTGGAAAAGGTTCTTGACAAAAGATGATTGGTCGAGTATAATAAGCTCTGTGTCTTGGGAGGGTTGGATACTGGTTGAGTTGACCTATCGAACACCCATTAGAGATGCATTTAAACAGATACAAGAAGCTGACTTCATTGTTTGTTATGATGGTATGTGGCATTTTATTGCAAGAAACTTTGGTAAACCAATGTTCATTCCATCATGGGAAGGTATCACAGGATATAATACACCTCAAGCAATAAGAAGACCACTGATTGATATAAGGAAGTATACAGACAATCCATCTAAAGCAATAAGTATAGGTCGCAAAGAGGTTTTGGACTTCTTTAAAGAAGAGAACTTTGAAAGTAATATGGGACATATGAAAGATGAAGGAAAGAGATATATACACAGGATGAAGAAGATATTTTATGAAGATTGATAGAGCAGTAATAGAGATTAACGGTGGTTGTAACTACTCGTGTACTATGTGTCCACAGGACATGCGTACTGGTGGACGAGACAAAAAGTTTCTGAAGAAGATGGGACTAGAGGACTTTGAGAGGAATGTTGCAGACTGTGCCAAGCATGGACTACGAGTTGTCAACCTAGAGGGTAGTGGTGAACCCACACTGAATAGAAACCTACCCGAATACATTAAGATCGTAAAGAAGTATGGAGCAAAGTGTTTCATGTTCTCTAATGGATTCCGTATGTCTGGTCAGTTTATGAGAGACTGTGTTGACGCAGGATTGGACTTCTATCGATTCTCTTTCATCGGATACAGTCCAGAGAAGTATGACGAGTGGATGCATAATATTATTGGAGGAAACTTCAACACCATCGTCAATAATATTCGTGAGATGAAAGCATATGTGGATGAGACTGGAAGTGACTGTGTGGTCGCAACCTATCACTTGATTACTGACAACGATAACCTAAATAGTGAACTCCAACAGTATAAAAAGTTGGTCAACGACCTTGGGGTCAAAACAGAAATTTGGAAGATGCACAACTGGTCTGGTGTATATGAGATCGGTGTCAACGAAAGAAAAGGTGAGGTAAAAACCTGTGGCAGACCCTTTAGTCCTGATGTTGTTATTCGTGCTGGCGGTCTTGACGGTAATACTGGTGCTGTTGCGCCGTGTTGCCAAGTCCTCGGAAGAGATGAAGAAGCAGTTCTTGGACATACTAGCAAAAACACCATTGAAGAAATCTGGGAAGGAGAAGAGTACACCAAACTCCGTGAGGATCATACCACTGGCGATTACCCTGATTACTGTCGTAGTTGTGACTTCCTTCTTGATGACCCCGAAGTTCTAGTCTACACTAACCATGAACGTGATCTAATGAAGATGCACGGAACTGAGTTTGACCTAAATGATTACCGATAACCTATGGATGATACAAATACCTGCTAACAAGGTATCACAACATTATGTAAGACAGACGATTCCCACATGGGACTGTCATGTCAATCTGTTTGATGCATACACCCCCGATCATATGCCCAACTATCTGAACTTTGGTAAGTTCTGGGGTCAACGTGATTTCAGTGAGAGTGAGAAGGCGGGATTCTATAGTCACTTAGAGTTGTGGCAACTGTGTTATACCGAAGAAAGACCTATCGCAATCATTGAGCATGATGTGGTGCAACGTAAGAAGGATATGCCTATTGTGGGTAACTTCTTTGCGTTTGCAGACTTTGAGGATGAGGACAACTGGAGAAACTACTCTACCAGATTCAAGGGTCATCCATACTGGGGAACAGACGAACCTCTGTGTCCTGTTACACACGCATACTACATCACTCCCGATGTTGCAGAGGCGTTATTCTACGCAGTCACTCTAGACCCCATCACCAAGTTTGTGGATGATTATATGTGGGAGTTCATGGGTCAAGACAAGGGAATGATCGTACCTTATTCTAGTCCTATATATTATGATGATATTGGAAATACGATGAGACATGAGTAAAAAATATATACACGTGAACCAACACAAGATTCGTGCAAACCTGAAACACGGTACGAATGAACCAGTAATCACAGTGAAAGAGGGTAAGAAAAATACCTATGGTCATAATGTAACGATACATGGGCCTAGTGTAGTACGGTATGGTGAAGAGGGTAAACCTATTCTCTCTTGTGGTGCAAGAGTCGTGATTGAAACTGAATCGGAAGTTGATATAACATGAAAAGAATGATATTCCAAGTGTCGGTGGGCAAACCATCCAAACTATACAATCACTGTATACGCAGTGTACATTTCTATTGTGAACGAAATGGAATTGACCACATTGTTCTGACACAACCTAAACTACGAATCAAACCTGACATATTCTCTAGTGGCAGAAGTGAAGAGTCATACATGAAGTATGGTGGTTATCTCCCCATCTTTGAGAAAGAGAATGCGTTTGAGTATCTGGATGAGTATGACCAGATCGCAATCATTGATGCTGATATCTATATTAGACCAGATGCACCAAATATCTTTGATGAGTTTGATTGTAAATGTGCATTCGGGGCAGTTGCAGAACGAGAGATGGATATCCAACCTTGGTACAGTGGTAAGATTCAAAACTACTCCGCCATGCAGTATCGTCATTTACACGGTAGTGAACAAGGAGACTTCAAACCCAATCATAATGGTTATGAGTTCTTCAACATGGGAATGATTCTCTTGAATTCAAAACAATTCAAACCCTACCTCAAGGGACAAGACCCCCACAGTTTTCTAAATCGAATGGAGTTCAAAGACTTTGTTGATGGTGTGGGTGCGTACAAGTGGAGCACTGACCAGACACTCCTGAACTATTTCCTGAAGAAGTATAAGATTCCTACCCGCCACATGGGTGGTGAGTGGAACGGACTATTCGGTGCAGTAAACAATATAAAGGATTGTCACTTTGTTCACTTCTTTCTTAAAGACAAACTTCCCAATAGTGGGGAGAACGTTGAAGAGTTGATGAATGAAATATAGAGACGCTAAGTTTATAATTCGTACTTATGAGAAAGATGTTAATAGTGGTAAGTTGAAAGATTCTGATGGTTCTATAAGGGAGTCTGTGGAAGAAGCGAGAAAGATTACCCACGAATTTTGGATGCGGCAATTCAAAAAGTTATAAATACATCTATACATTAATAGAGTGATAGGAGAACCAGTATGTTAAACCCCAACGAATTTGTGAAGAAGATTCGCAACGAGAACCAAGCACTATTTGAAGCGTCAAAGATGAACGTCAAGGCGTACTTTGAAGGTGACTTACCCCAAGAAGAGATGGTCGATCATTTCATTGGTCGCATGGTCAATGAACGTATGAACATGACCGAAATCTCTGCACAGATCGCAAATGTATCTGATGATGCAGACCCCAAAGAGTTAGAACTACTCACCAAACAAGCGCATGACGAAGCGAAACATTACCGTATGGTTCGAGAAGTAATCGAACATATCAAGGGTGAAGAGATCGATGTCGTACAGGCACTTGAAGATGAACGAAAGGCAGACACCGCAAAAGGTGCTACACTTCTAGAGAAGTATGGTGCAGATGATGAGGCAGTTCTTGCCGCATATCAATTGGTTGCGGAAGGTCGTGCAGAAGCAGTCTGGAATCAGATGGCAGATACTATTCAAGACGAGTTCATCTCTACCCGCTATCGTGAGATCGCAAAAGACGAAGGTTTCCACAGTGCAATCGGTGGATGGAAGTTACGTCAAGTCGCAACTGACACTGAGACACAGGATCGTGTACAAAGTGTGGTTGAAGGAATGCGTAAAGACCTTTTTGAAATCTCATGTCAAAATACAGTCGAGGCCGAAGGTTCACGAAAACTCGTGAGTGCCGCCTACGGTTGGTAGATGAGAATCGGACTCACTCAACGAGTCCTCACGCACAACAGAGAAGTTTATGACTCCCTTGACCAGAACTGGTATCAGTTGTTAAGGGGTCATGAACTTGTCCCTGTACCAAACCGTGATGACTTAGATTATAAACCCCTTGCAAAATCTCTTGACCTTCTGATCATTACAGGAGGAGGAAATGAGCGAGTTCGTATCACCACTGAAATATCTCTTGCGACAGAGATGATTAAATTAGATAAACCCATCCTTGGTATTTGTCACGGAGCATTCTTACTTACAGATATCCTTGGTGGTAAAACAAGAACAGGTAAAGAGAATCATCATGGTGAGGAGCACACGGTATTTGATCAGAATAATTCGTCACATATAGTGAATAGTTTTCATAATATTTCTATTGACAAATGCCCCCCAAATAGTGTACAATTATGTACAGATACAGACGGTGACGTTGAGTCATGGATTAAAGATAAAGTCTGTGCAATTGTTTGGCATCCTGAGAGGATGTTGCTTCCATACATACCAGAGGAGATAATGAAGGTGACTGGATTATGATTAATATAAAAGAAGGTCAGACCTATCAAGTTCGTGATATATGGAGTTATGATATCACGTTTATAAAAGGTAGGTACACAAGTGACGAATTCGTAGGAATGACTTACGGAACAAGTTACTTGATGGGTAAGAACTCTAGTATCAGTATAGAGGATGGATTGTCAGTCTTTGGTAAGGATTTTGCGGGACAGACAGGTAATAAGTTTACCGTATATGATGACTCTACATTCGCCCATATAAAATTCTATGGACTGTCCATGAATGATGAACGTCTGTTTATACCTCATGGGAATCCAAAGGGTAATCTATCGTACATGGATGGTGGTACAAATACTACCGCAGTAAATCCTGGCAGACTAGGATTACCCGTTATCAACTATGTCCATTTCCCCGCAGGGATGAAACAAACCCTACACACCCATCCAAGTCAACGTATTGGTCTTATTCTTTCTGGTAAAGGTGAGATTGAACTTGATGACGGAGTAATGTTTCCTATCAAAGAAGGTGACTGTTGGGTGATGGAAAGAAATGTACTACACAACTTTATGTGTAATCAAGGTGAAGATGTCACCCTATTCGTGTTCAGTCCTGACTCTGGTACAGGGCCGACAGATGAAATTAATCCATTGAAGGTGAGAACTTATGTCGGACAAACAAGGGTCTAAGAAACTAATCATAATCACGGGCCCACAGGGTTCGGGCAATCATCTATTCAGTAAGATATTCAGTTACCATCCCGATGTAAATGGATGGGACTTTGCAGACAAGTACTGGATACCATCTGACGAAGAACCCTTTGCAGAGTGTTGGGTTGATCCATCCAAGACAAAGAGTATGCTGACCCAAGACTATATGGTTGCGAATGTCAGTGTACCATTCGTGTTTGATGGTACAAAACGAATCCCTTATATACAGGAAGTCATCTACGAAGCACAAGAGGCGGGATATGATGTAAAGGTCTGTGTCGTAGTAAGGGACAAAAATATCAACGTAGAACAACAACTCAGAGTTCGTAAGGAAGTGACTCTCCCTGTTGCATTACAGTATTACTACAACCTAGATGCAGATTTAGAGTTTCTGTCACACGAGACACTCTATCTCTATGGGAGTGTTTACTTGAAGTGGTTGTCCAAGGTACTGGACTTTCCTATTGCTTGTTGGGATAAAAGAGTCGCACAGACTCTAGAGGATGACCAGAACGCCAAGTATGTGAAACACGTAGAAGAACACTGGTTAGATGAACAAGTATGGAATGGAATAAGACCAAAGAATGAAAGGTAGATATTTATTAATGACGGGTGCGCCAGGCAGTCGATGGTCTGGAGTTGCAAACAACATTCACGCATCAAAGGATTTCGATCAGACCGATAATAACGAGAGGAGATCATTCACTCATCACAATGGACTGGTGCATGGTGGTGCATACTTTGATCCCATGATGGAGTTTAGGTTTGAGAAGAAAGAATGGGACTTGCCTTTTTGTGGTGAAGGTGTTAGACTAATCAAGTCACATACATTAGCAGTACAACTGAGTAACTATCACAAGTACCCTGTTGTTATGGTAATAAGAAATGACTATGAGTGTTGGAAGTGGTGGAATGAGTGTGGTGGTTTTGAAATTCCATATCCCACTTACAAGTGGTACAAGGATCAAGATTCTATGTTCAAGATGATACAGTCTCAGAATAAGGCGATAACAACATTCATATATAACTATAAACATAAAGTGTTGAAGTGTGAGAGTAACCATGAGGTGCTTGAGATTCTGGGACTAGACTCTAGCGTTAAGATTGACGAATATGATAAGAAGGATGTGAGTGTATATGTCTACCAACCCTAAAATGATTGATGCAGCAATGAGAGAATGGTTAAAGGATTACTTCACACACGACTGGCCAAGTTCACGCACTGCGGGACTTGATAACTACTATTGGACAGGGTTTAGGTTAATAGATGAAATCAGAGAAGGGGAACGAGTTCTGGATGTTGGTTGTGGTCTCAATCCTTTTAAGCGTCATATTTCCGGTCTGCATGGAATTGATATTACCGACATAGGTTCTGATGAACAAGTACCGATTGAATACTACAAGACCGATGAGAAGTTTGATGTTGCGTTTGCATTGGGTAGTATCAACTTTGGCGCCTATCAAACAATCGTAGATCAGACCGAGGGAATGGTCAATGCATTAAAACAGAAGTCACGTATATACTGGAGATGCAATCCAGCGCACCGTGATCATGGTAATGCCAGAGTGGATGATGTACCATTCTTTCATTGGAGATTAGAACACCATCTCTTATTATCAAAACGATTCGGATATGAAATCACAGAATTTATGCCTGACCGGAATAGATATTATGTGAAGTGGGAAAGAGAATGAAAATGTTTATACACATCCCCAAGAACGGTGGGATGACAATAAGAAAACATGACCAGATTAGAAGTAAGGTTTTACTAGGACAACCAAACAACTTAAAGAATTCATCATATGTGCAGGGTGTTACACAGAAGATGCATGACACCAAAGACCATGCAGGGTACGAACACGCAAGGTGGAGAGACTGGAAACAAGACTTAAAAGAAACACACCAAGCAGTCGCAATCGTTCGTAATCCTTGGGATAGAGTATGTTCTCGTTATATGTTCGCAAAGAAGGTAATGGAATACGAAGGGACTCAACCACAAGACTATGCAGACACTTCATCCTTTGAGGCATTCCTAGAGGAACGTCACAAGTGGGGTGGTGTTGAATATATGTGGCATCGTGCAATACGTGGATGGTACAATGCATACGAACACGTGTGTGACGAGGAAGGAAACAACCGATGTCACATCCTACGGTTTGAGAACTACAACGAAGATGTGAAACTTTACTTCGGTCTACTGACTGACCCAAACCCTCGTAACATTACTCGTGTGCCTAATGATAAAGGTAAGACTGGATACGGTACTTCTTATAAAGATATATACAACGAAGAGACCATACAAATAGTCGCAGACTGGTATCAGAAAGACATAGACTATTGGGGGTTTGACTTTGATACTGGCGCAACGAGGAATTATTGGAATGCTTAAAGAACTGTTTGACAATTATGATTGTGATAAGGGTACAAGTAAACACCACTATTACAAGGACTATGAACCATATTTTAAGGAATTGAGAAACGAACCTCTAAACTTCCTTGAGATAGGAACATTCAATGGTGCATCGACCCGTGCCTTTCATGATTACTTTCCCAATGCGAACATCTACACCATAGATATCTTTGAAAGAACTAATCCAAATGATTTGGAAATCTTAAATAAAGATCGAGTACACTGGATAAAGGCAGATTCTATGAGTGCGACTCTTCCCCAAAAGATTAAAAGTGAATGGGGTGATGTTGAGTTTGATTTCATTATCGATGACGGAGCGCATTGGCCTGAAGCAAACAGATTGACATTCGAGAATCTTGTACCTTTTCTAAAGGATGACGGTACATACTTTATTGAAGATGTATGGCCGATGGACATAATGAGTAGTGAAGAATTGAATAATAAATGGTTGAAGGGTAGACCTGATAAGTATGATATACTGAAATACAACCGTTTCATGTCGGCACTAGACCCATATGAAGTTACACAACACGACCGCAGAAGTGAAACCAAACAAGGTGACACATACATTATAGCGATAAAAAATAATGATTAAACTAGTACTATTTGATTTAGACGGTGTCCTTGTTGACACCAAGAAGATGCACTTTTATGCACTGAACGAAGCATTAGAAGATAATGGATATCCCAAAATTACCCTAGAAGACCATCTGTCAAAATATGACGGACTTCCGACAATAGATAAGTTGGAAATGATGGGTATTGTGGGAGAGATGCAAAGGAGGATTAGCATACACAAACAATCTCGCACGTATATAAAACTGAATAGCATTATGCCTAACCCCGACATTACAGAGGTGTTTGCTAATCTAAAACAGGATGGGTACAAGATAGCGATCTGTTCTAATGCAATGGATAAAACTGTGACGAAATGTGTGAATGGGTTAGAAATACAATCCTATGTAGATATGATACAGTCTAGCACTGATGTGGACAATCCTAAACCACATCCTCAAATGTGGTGGAACGTAATGTCAGAGTACGGAGTATATCCCGAAGAGTGTGTCATCATTGAGGATTCGCCAAAAGGTCTTGCATCGGCATACCATTCTGGTGTTCCTCATACACAGATTATACGAGTAGATTCTCCAGATGATATCAATATGGATATCGTAAAACAAGTAAGGGGTTCCAGAGATACGAGGGCAAAGTGGGTGGATAAGAAGATGAATATATTAATACCGATGGCGGGTGCGGGTAGTCGTTTCGCTAAAGCAGGATACACCTTCCCCAAACCACTGATTGATGTCAACGGCAAACCAATGATTCAGACTGTGGTAGAGAACATCAATATCGATGCGAACTACATTTTTATTGTACAGAAGGAACACCGTGAGAAGTATAACCTAGACAATATGTTGGGTCTAATTGCACCCGACTGTAAGATTGTAGAGGTGGATGGTGTGACCGAAGGTGCCGCATGTACGACACTACTTGCCGAGGAGTATATTGACAATGACCAACCATTGTTTATTGCAAACTCTGACCAGTGGGTGAACTGGAATTCACTTGACTTCATCTACAAGATGAATGAACTGAAGGCGGATGGTGGTATTGTTACTTTCAAAGCAACACATCCAAAATGGAGTTACGCTGCGGTTGATAATGATGGCATGGTTACCGAGGTTGCAGAGAAGAACCCAATCAGTGACAATGCGACTGTGGGGTTCTACTACTGGAAAGAGGGACAAGACTACGTAGAGTCTGCAAAAGATATGATCGCAATGGACAAGAGAGTGAATGGTGAGTTCTATGTGTGTCCTGTATTCAATCAAGCAATCTTGATGGGTAAGAAGATATTCACACATAACGTAGAAGAGATGTGGGGTCTTGGTACACCAGAAGACCTTGAGACATATCTGCGTGAGTGGTAGTGAAGACAGCATTATGTTTATCTGGAAGGTGGAATGAACACTGTCACCAGAAATGGATTGATAGAACCCAAGAGATAATTTCGCACGACAAGATGTTCACGGGTACATGGAAGGGTCAAGACTATGATGCTGACTACTACTTTGATGACCCTGAGAATCTGTACCATCCAGTATTCGACACCGAACCCTATCCTGATGACGCAAGTGAACTGAGGAGAGATATATTTCCTCGTATCATAGCACAGTGGGACGAAGCTGGTATAGATCATTCTCAAAGGAAACACGCATACGCAAGTGCGAACTGGCATAAACAGATTCTCATGCACAATGAGATGATGAAGTCTATCCCCGAAGAGTACGACATGATCATACGAACTAGATTCGATGTGATTGTGTCTGATGTTATTCCTTGGGATGAATTACTGAATCGGTCGTATGATAATGTTCTTCCTATTGGGTTCAACTGTATGAACTACTATGGACACCACGGACACAATGATCTCCAAGGTATGAGTAAAGAAACTACTTACTATATCAATGATGCCTTAATCATGCACCCAAGAGAATGTTGGGATACCGACTTAGTGGATCGACTATATAAGGATAAGAAGTTAAAGAGTGCGGAAGAGGGGTGGTATCAAATACTATCCGAACCATTTGGAATGTACCACAAGAGTTATCATGGTGGTTGTTACCTATCAGAGAGATGGGAGTATGTAAGAGATGTTGATGAAAACCTTCATAATTAGTATGGTAAACAATCACGAGTCCACTTGTGCGACTCGTATGGTTATTCAGTCTATCAGAGAAACTGGTTCTAAACTAGAACCCATTATCCTACCCGCCACAGTACCCGACACTATTGGAACTGATCTTCAAGAACTAGGGTTCGCAGGGGTGGCGTGGACATATCCTATTGAACCAAAACAAGATGGTCTTGATATGAAAACAGGACTACGACTCACCCACTATCCGACTGCAAACCACAACAATAGAATTGCGTGTATGGTGAGTCACATGAGAGCATGGCAGAAAGCAATTGACCTTGATGAGACTATTGTTGTTCTAGAACACGATGCAATGTTTACTAGACAATTATGGCCAGAGGTATTGACTTCTGACTGGAAGGGTGGTATAATAGGTCTTAATGATCCAAGGGGTGCAACCAGAAGGTCTGGTGTGTTCCATGAGAAGGTATCGTCCTATGTTGGGGTACAACCAGTACCTACGATAGATGACATGGATGTACCGCAGGGACTTGCAGGAAACTCTGCATATATGATCTCCCCGAAGGGTGCTAAGAAACTACTAGATAAGGTAAGAGAAGTTGGAATGTGGCCCAATGACGCATTGATGAACAAACAGTTCTTCCCTTGGTTAGAAGTCGTATATCCCTACTACACAAAAATACAGAGAGGGTTGAAGTCAACCACAACATTATGAAAGCATTTGTAATTACTATATTAGAAAACAAACAATCCGTTGAGTCTGCGAACCGATGTATTGAGTCTGGTAAACGTCACGGACTAGAGATTGAGAAGTTTGATGCAATCACCCCCGCAGATAATCCTGTAGAACTTTTACAGACCAGAGGTATTGACCCGATACAGTTTGATGAGAAATATTCTCGTAATGAAAATTGTATTGCAGCATTCCTATCACACTATGCATTGTGGGAAAAGTGTTCGAAGGGTAAGGAGAACTTTGTTATCTTTGAACATGATGCCGTAATGATCGACCGTATCCCTCCCGCATTTCCTAACTATGTGATGAACCTTGGACACCCATCATACGGTAAGTGGAATACTCCGAAGATGTTGGGTATCAATCCACTGACCACCAAAAGGTATTTTCCGGGCGCACATGCGTACATGGTTACCCCCGCAGGCGGAAGACTGTTGGTGGAGAATGCACCGATGTATGCAAAACCTACAGATGTATATTTAAACAAAACAGTATTCCCTTGGTTACAAGAATGGTATCCTTTCATTGCAGAGGCGAGAGATGAGTTCACTACTATTCAAGTAGAGGCAGGATGTCTTGCAAAACATAATTGGAAAGAAGGTTATGAAATCATCGATGCATGAAGTATTCCTAACAGGTTGTGATAAACACACCGAGTGGCAATTGCCGTGGTTTATTGAGAATTATCGTAAACACAATACTAAACCCATTGTCCTTGCAGACTTTGGTATGGAACCTGATACACGGACTAAGATGGAATCTGAGTTTGACTTGGTCATTGATATCAAGAGTGAAGCAAAGGGATGGTTCAAGAAACCTCGTGCGATACTGGATGCTACCAGATTAGATGGTGTTGAGAAGGTATGTTGGATTGATACTGACTGTGAGATCACCGACAACATTGAAGACATCTTCACGAAGACTGTCATGGGTAAACTAGGGATGGTAGAGGACAGACCTTGGACAAGACGAAGACCCGACATGGGCAGATGGTATAACTCTGGTGTTGTTGCGGTGGAAGGGACACCAAATATTCTAAAGGCGTGGGCGGATGAGTGTATTCGTAATCCTGTACAGGGAGATCAAGAGGTTCTGTACTTGATGATGAATGGTGATGAACTATATAAGATGACTTGTATAGAACCGATGCCACACACATACAACACTTTAAGGTTGGACTACATAGATGGTATAAATGTAGGAAACCCTAAGATTATTCACCACACTGGTAAAAAAGGGAAAGAGATAATTAAAGAACAAATAGGAAAAAATAATGTATGAATACAGAACAAAGGTTGTACGTGTCGTTGATGGTGATACCGTTGACGTTGACATCGATTTGGGGTTTGGTGTTTGGCTTCGAAAGTCAAGAATCAGATTACTTGGTGTGGACACCCCCGAATCACGAACACGTGACAAAGTCGAAAAGAAATATGGACTTGCCGCAAAAGACTTCCTCATATCTTGTCTAGGTGAAGAACCTACTCTGAGAACAACAAAGGATGGCAAGGGTAAGTTTGGAAGAATCCTTGGTGAGTTCCTTGTTGATGATGGGGAGGGCAGAGTCCGAAGTGTTAATGACTGGTTAATTAGTGAACATCACGCAGTGCGTTACATGGGTCAATCCAAAGATGATATCGCAGAACAACATTTGAAGAATAGAGAGTTAGTTGAGTTATGAGAGTACTTGGTAATAATGTGTTAGTGACACAGGCAGAAGCAGAGACAACCACAGCAGGAGGTATCATTCTACAGAACGATATCTCGTCTGGTAACAAACCCGCAGTCGTTATCTCGTATGGTAATGGTGAAGAAGTTACCAAGATGCAACTGGTAGCAAAGAATAAGGTTTTCCTTGACTGGAGTAAGTCTATGCCTGTTGAGTTAGATGGATTGAAATGTGCGGTCATTGACTGCGAACACATCAAGTTGATTATAGAGTAACATCATGCGAGTAAATGTTCTGGGCAACGGAGACAATGCAGGTATCTTTAAGAGAGGTACGCCTGGCAAGTTGCTGATTTGTAATATGCCTCCCTTTGAGATTCCACGGAAGGAAGTCTTTGCAACCTGTATGGTTGACTTCAAGATGATGAAGGCGCTACAGGAAGGTCATATCAAACTAGATATGTACGACTGGATTCTGGGTACAAGACCACGAATGTGGATGGAACAGTCTGGAACATTTTATCTTAAATACTCGCACCTAATTAAAGGGTTCTATCAACATGTCCCTGAGTACGCCAACACAGGTGATCCTCGTATGGCGGCAACCAACTTCAACTGTGGACACATGGCAGTCCACTATGCGTGTGCCAAGATGAAAGCAACCGAAGTACACATCTATGGGTTTGATAGTATCTTTGATATGAATCTGGAGAGTTTTACTGACTTGCTGTTAGAAAGTGATCGCAGTACTGGTAATACGGTGAGACTTGCGAGTAACTGGAGACCTATCTGGACTAATATGTTCAAGGAATTCCCTCACACTACCTTTAATCTATATCATTCTCATTCTGATATTAAGATTCCGATTGGAGATAATGTGAGGGTGAACCCGAAGAGTTAAGTTCTCTTCTTTGCTTCTCGTTCCTTTTTAATCCATTTCTTTGCTTTGGCATTCTCTGGTGGTTTGTCTAAGAACTTACGAACATCTTTGTATGCCCGAAGAGTCTCTTTCTGGTAGTCCTTACCGTTAGAGTTATCTACGATCAACATATCCTTCTTACCGAAGAATGTCTGGAATGCACCAATGTTTCGTTGAACTTCGTTCCAGTAATTGGTGACTTCTTTCTCACCAATAGTTCTTGCACGTTGAGCATCACGATCAATAGCAGTTTGTAGATCAGTGTTTACGAAGATCATTGCGACATCGTAACCTAGTGCCTTCATTGCAACTGCTTGTTTCTTGACCTTGTCAAACTCTTTACCAGTACCGTCAACCACAACACCAAGTCTACCCATGAGGTATCGTGCTTGTTTCTTACCAGTAAGTGCCTTTGCCTTACCACGAATGTCTTGACCTTGAACGGAGAAGATGTTATCGGGAGACATTTCCATCCCCGCCTTCTTCATTGCAGCTTCATATGCGTCATCTGAGTTTATTACTTTCAGACCAAGGGCGGGAAGACCAGTCTTACCTACGATAAAAGACTTACCACTGCCGGGGCCACCCGCAAGGAAAACTGCTTTAAAGATTGCGGGGTCATCGACACCCTCTGTCATAAACTTCTTAAACTTAATCATTAGAAAATCCACACCAGTAATAGTGCTACTATCACACCTTCAATGAATGCTACTGATCGTGTACCAAGACCCAAATCTCGCAATGCGACATCGTAAAGGTCTTCATGTTTTTCAACGATCAATTCTTTTAGTTCGTTTAACTTTTCCATTGTTTGTCTCCCTAGTAGACTTTTATTTCTCTATGTAGTATTTTTGATATTCTCGGCACAAGATTCGATACTTGAGGAACATCTGGGTCTGTATCATACTTCATAGTACTATTTATATATTCAGAAATTTCACGAGTATCTTTTTCTTGACCAGTAAATACGGTTGGTCGGGGTGGCATTTGGTGCGATAAAAGTGTATTATCTGCTACATGACGCCACATACTTACAATATCATATCCTATTGGATTACACATCTCAATAAGATCAAAGTCTTCTGTACATATTGACGCAAGGTCTGACTTGATATCTGCCGCTGCAAATGTCGTTCCTTCTTCAACTGGTTGTCCCGCAAGGAACACCGCATCAAACTGTATGTCTCCATTCTCCACAGAGAAAGTATCATCCCCAACAACATATGGTTTATTACAGACCACATTACTGACACCGAAGTCTCTAGAGAGATCACGACAGAATGATGAATGATCAATAGGAAACGCATAGTGTATTTTTGGGGATTGCTCAAAGTATTCACTGATGGATGGCCACAGACTTGATATAGTATGGTTTCTGGGTTGTTGGGTTTCATTATCAAATAGTGTAGGGTATAGACTATTTTTGAATGATGGTAATACTAGTAAGTTCCGATATCCTGATGCTGCAATAAAGTTAGATATTAATACTCCTCTCATGATGAAAGTCTTAATGAATGACAATTCACTTTCAAGATCATATTGAGAATTTCCAATAGATGTCATTAACATTTTATACAAATCACTGACCGAAGCTTCATTTATCATTTTACTTCTTACAGAGTTCTCCGTCCTAGAGGTCACCGCCACAAACATATCTTTTGTTGACATTTTAATACACCTTATACCATTCTTTAATCGTCTCTACAGTGAGTAGGAGTCTTCTATACAAAAATCTATCTTTATCTCTTTTTAACGCTTCCAAGAAATCCCAAGTGTACTTTCTATTCGGAGTACTTATTATTGTGGGAGTATTTATTGCGTTAGTTAAATTTGCGACATGTTGATCCAGAGGTTTACTACCACCAGTTAGTTGTCGTAGATTGCCACGATACACATCAATCATATCAAATTCGGGTGTGCAGTATCTTGCAAACTTCTTCTTGACTGCTTGGGCGTTAAACTTACCCCTCTTGTATCCCTCGTTACCCAATAGAACAACACAATCAAACTTCATACGGTCATCAATGTTCATGTCAAATGAACTGTCAACTCTAAACCAACTATCTACGTGGATTAAATTGACATCATACTTCTCGTATAGTTCATTAAAGATATTGCCAATCTTGGGTTGTGCGACATAGAGATTACCCTGTGTCTCATTTAATGCGTGTACGATAGGTAACAAATGATCCCCCGCACTTCTTACTGGGCGATATTGACGATCTCTCAATTTGACATAATCACCATCTTCAAATGATGGTACTACAAGAATATTCCGATATCCACCACTGGCGATCATACCATCAACTACTGATGCGTCTGTAGCCAGAGAGGTTACATCACTAAACTTTGTTGTCCTACCCTTGAAGTTCGGTATGCAGTCACGAACATCGTTTAGTATCTTTTCCTTGGTACTAAGGTTGATGACGGTGTATTCTGTAGAACTCTTGGGTTGGGTCTTGTATAGAATCATTACTTATTTTCCTGAGTAAATCGTCTGAATGTGATCTTCAAACTGTTCTATCTTCTCGGTACGATTGGGCCATAAGATGTATTCCTTCTCAGGGTTCATCTTGAGATTGTTCAACAGTGGTTGAATTGCATTGTATAGTTTGTCTAGTTTTTCTTGGGTTTCTGTTGTAGAAGATGAAGCAGACTCTGCTTTCGCAGTTGCAGTCTGTACCGCATCTAGTTCTGTCTCGTCTACAAGGGTAAACCCAAAGTCAAATAGTTCTGTCATAATTGTTCTCCTGTCCATCTATTTATAAGTTTTTTTACTTAAAGTACTTGACAAAATATGCTGATTCGTGTATTATATGTATAATAGTGAGAGAAAGAGGAAAGATTATGCAGTCATTTACTGGTTCGATGAGATATGATATGCATGGACGCAAACGTAAGACCAAAGCATGGACTAAGACCAAACGGTACAAACCTGAGTTTAAACCGCTAGAAACGGTCTCTGTACACCGTGACACCCATCGTGAGAAGTACCCATCGGTGAGTGATATGGGATATGTCCCAACCAAAGATACCTCATATAAACTGGAGGAATCAAAGAAGTTCACTGTCGCACCTGCCTTCAATAAGGGTGCATATCAAGTAATACCCCAATCTGATGTAAAACATATAGGAAAATAATATGGAAAATCTACTAAATCCAGACACTCGTACCGCATTTGAGATATTCGCAAATGAGATGTACCAAGAGAACTGTGTAGAACGTGATGCATATGGCGAACCTTTCTTGACCTTGGATGAATATATTGAAAAAAATATGAAGTTTTTACTTGACAATGCCCCCAAGAGTGTGTTATAATACCCTTGTATTGATAATGAGAAGAGTGAGTATATTATGTCTGAAGTAACTTATGTAGTTCGTTGTGCCGAAACCGAGAAACCCCTTGCAGGTTTCTTTACTCCCTGTTATGACCGTGAGACTGCGTTTACCTACCAGTCACAGTTAGAGAACTATGGGTATGAGAATACCTATGTTGTTGCTCGTAGGGAGAGTACCGAGGTCACTGGTATGTATCAGGAACGTGAAGTCTTCAATACGGAGGTATATGTATGATTACCTTCGCAACCCAAGAACGCATTGACGTTCTGACCGAGAAGTTTGAGATACTCACCGAGGGTATGGAGAACTGGAAGATGCCGATTGATACTGTCATCCCTACATCTGAACTGAATGATATGCGTGATGCGTGTGCTTGGTTTACTGGTTCCGAACTCTATGTCAAAGAACAAGTTTCAAATGAATTAAAATATCGTGTGATGGCAGAAGGATACTATAATGCAATCGGAAGTTAAATCAATCCAAGGTGGTTGCACAATTGAGAAGTTTGATATGCCAGAATTGAATGGGTATCAACTCGTCTATAAATTTGATAATGGTTATGGTGCCTCTGTGGTCAAGCATGATATGTCCTTTGGAGGCAGAAAAGGTCTCTATGAGATTGCGGTACTTGACAATGATGGTGACCTGTGTTATGATACACACATAACTAATGATGTTGTTGGTAATCTCACAATGGGTGATGTTGAACAATATCTTGCTGAGATATCAATGATATGAAAATTGAACTGACCCGATTAGACCTTACGTATTGGTCAACACTGTATGTTGGTATGATCGGATTTATTATTTACGAGGTTATGAGATGAACATATTTCATTTGGACAATGATCCCAAAATTGCCGCACAGATGATGTGTGACAAACATGTGGTCAAGATGATTGTTGAGTACGCTCAACTCATGTCTACTGCACATCGTGTATTGGATGGTGAACTGTATCTTGATAAGACCAAGAATGGTCGCAACATCAAACGGTGGAGACTGAAACCAACTGCCCAAGAACAACTCTTGTACAAGGCATCCCATGTCAACCATCCATCCAACATCTGGGTTCGTGAGAACGACAAGAACTACCGATGGTTGTACAAACACTTCCAAGAGTTGTGTAAGGAGTACACCAGACGATATGGTAAGGTTCACATGACCGAAGAGAAACTGAAAGGTCAGTTGTGGTTTGCTCCAAGGAACATCAAGCAAGTTGTCAAGACGAGTAAGTTCGCACAGGCAATGCCAGACCATTGTAAGATGAATGATCCAGTAGATGCATATCGTAAGTATTACATTAACGAGAAATCATACATGGCAAAATGGACTAACCGTGAAGTGCCTAGTTGGTTTCAAGAGAAGAGGGTAGCGTAATGAGATTTAAACTTTGGGGTCGCATATATTGCTTTAGTAATATGTGGACATATGAAAGAGAGATATGGTTGACCCCATCTATCAGTCTAAACTTTTCCGATGGATTCTGTTTAGACGTTTCGTTCTTGATATGGAAGTTTTACACATACCAAGATTATTTTATAGAGGAAAACAATGGAGAAGATTGATATGACCTATAGTGAAATCGTTGACACCTTACGTGAAGGTGTAGTAAACTTGTCGTTCACAAAAGTGAAGGATGGTGGAGTACGTGAGATGAGAGCAACATTGGTATCCGATCAGATACCAGCGGACAAGATGCCCAAGACTGATGCGAATGCAAATACCGAGAAGAACCAACTGGCGGTTCGAGTATTTGATTTGGATTTGCAGGACTGGAGATCATTTCGTGTTGATTCCCTCTTGACTTTTAATGCAGTATAACATATACTATATAATACTATGCCAAAGAAACTAACACCCGCACAAAAAGCAAAACGCACCAGAGATGCCAAGAAGAAGGCAAATCTGGATGCGTTAGGTTTTGAACGTAAGAAAGTGAAACGCAGACGTAAACCAATGTCTGATGAACAGAAGAAGGCGGCAGTGGAAAGACTTGCGAAGGCAAGGGAAGCACGTGGTGCGGATGGTAGTAAGTCGGTACACCACAGTATCAGAGACTTGGATGAAGATCACTTCTTACATTGGAAAAAAGTTAAAGGTTGGGTGAAGTCTTGTACTGATGAACTCAAAGGATTGAAGAGTTATAAAGACTCTAAGGTCTCGAAGGAACGAGCACAGTACCAAGACCTTGAAACCTACATCTCCAATATGAAGAAGTATCTCAGTGGTGGTGTGTGGTCTGATTTTCGTTATGGTGAACAACGTGAGGGGAGAATCCAGAAGGTGTGTATTGCTATGGCATACTATCCTGACGGAACCCCCAAACGCTCTTATGGTACATGGTATCCAGACATTGCTCAAGTATGGACTCGTGAACTTGAACTGGAGTTTGAGAAGGATAAAGATTATGCAAGTTGATTTTCAGATAGGTGGAGTAGATTCCTCACAAGAAGAGTCTAACTTTATGAACAAGAAGAAATTCACCAAGATGGTGGAGGACTGTGTAAGAACAAAGTCTATGTCATACATGGACACGGTTGTTTATCTGTGTGAACAGAACAACCTAGAGATTGAAGATGTCAAGAAATATATTGCCATCTCAATAAAAGAGAAAATAGAAATGGAAGCAATGAAGTTGAATTTTCTCGAAAAAAGTGGAAGTCTGTAAAATACTAAATAAAGGTATTGACTTTTAAATTACGTTATGATACAATGAATACTCATAATACAACTAATACGCAAAAATACGGAGAATACAAATATGTCTTTTGCAAATCTAAAATCTAATTCCCTAGATGTTTCTAAACTCGCACAAGCGGCACAAGAAGTCTCAGGGGTAACTCAATCTAAAAACAAATACGAAGACCTTCGATTCTGGAAACCTACTGTTGATGACAATGGTAATGGTTTTGCACAGATTCGATTTCTTCCTGCCGCAGAAGGTCAAGAACTACCTTGGGTACGTTACTTTGATCACTTCTTCAAAGGCCCAACTGGTCAGTGGTATGTCGAGAAGTCTCTGACTACTCTCGGTAACAACGATCCAGTGAGTGAACACAACTCTCGTTTGTGGAACTCTGGTATCGATGAAGATAAAGAGATCGCACGTAAACAGAAACGTAGACTGCACTATGTGGCAAACATCATGGTAGTATCTGACCCATCCAATCCTGCTAATGAAGGTAAAGTATTCCTTTACGACTTTGGTAAGAAAATCTTTGATAAGATCATGGATGTAATGCAACCACAATTCCCAGGCGAAACACCTGTGAACCCATTCGACTTCTGGACTGGTGCTGACTTCCAGTTGAAGATTCGTAATGTTGCGGGTTACAGAAACTATGATAAATCGGAGTTCAAGTCCACTTCTGCATTATTTGATGCGGATGAGACTAAACTAGAATCTACTTATAATCAGTTACATGATATGACAGAGTTTGTTGCAGAGTCCTCATACAAGTCTTATGATGAACTGAAGTCACGTCTGGAAGTGGTACTAGGTCAGTCTACTGGTACTGGTAGTACTGTAAAGAATGATCTGTTGACTCAGACTGCTGAGACTGCACCGATCCGATCTGCGGAACCTACTGTAGTCTCTCAGACTGCACCAGAACCAACGATCCAAGCATCGGGTGGTGAAGATGACACATTGTCATACTTTGCTAAACTCGCTGCTGAGGACTAATCATGTATCACTTGTATACTGAGAATGGTTCTTATTCGGAGACAAGTCTTGTGAGGTTGCTGTTCGCAGTAATCTCACACAGATTCCATCACTTTGTAAAGGGTGAAGGTTTCCGAGACTAAAGCATCCTTGCCTTAGGATAAACCGTTATGGTTATAGGGGTCTCTTCGGAGACCCTTTTTTTTATGCGAATCTTGTCAACCCATCAAAGTTATCTACTGCGCCAGTAGGAGCATCAACATTGACATTACTGGAACTGTTGTTTGTGGTTGTGGGTGCGTTAATGGTCTGAACTGCCATGGATGTTGCGGTTTGTTTTCCTTCATTTGCTATCTTTTCTTCCTGAGTCGCATCTTTGACCGCATCAGCACTGATCGGAGGGTTGGGTTTTATCTCAGTTTCTTTTTCTTTTGATGCTTCTAGTTCTGCACGTTTTTCTTTTCGTGCAGATACTGCGTCACCGACACCAGTGTCAAACATCATTGCACTTGACATTTTTCTGAGTGAACTTGCTCCTGATTGTGCTATATCCAAAGGTATTTTTTCTAAAAGAGAGGCAATACCATTAATCATTGCACGTATAGGAGCGGTTATTGCATTTACCAAACCACCGACTACGACCCCTACCATCTTACCGAAATCAAATTTACCAGTTTCGTCTTTCATTGCATCAAAGACACCCAATAATGAATCTGTGATTGTGTTGAACAAACCACCAATCATATCGGAGAATGAGAACGAATCCAGAATTTCTGAGAAGTTCTCAAACCCAAGTTTACCTGCTATCCAACTCACGATGTTCTTGAGTAGGTCAAGTGGCATTCCAACAATTCCTATCAAGACTCCACTGATTGCACCAAGGACACCACCAAGTATTCCACCCGACTCAAATCCTGCTTTGAATCCTTTGAACGCATCAACCATTGTCATTATGATAGTAAGAGGGAATAAGACTACACGACCAAGAGTTCTGAATATTTTAAAGAATCCACCAAAGGATTGTTTCAGTGTGGTGAAAACCTTTTTAACTTTCTTTGCCGTATCTTTGATCTTTGAAGCAGTATCACCCGATGTCTTTGCCGCACCTGTAACAGAGTCTTTTAGTTGCTTGATGTCATCAACAAAACCACGGAATGGTTTTAATAATTTACCAATTAACTTTGCCGCATTTTCAACAAACGTTAACTTCCTAAACTTTCCGGCAATACCACGTAATCCCACATTGATGTTTCGGAAACCATTGGTAAATGCTTGACGGATATTGGTAGCAAGTCTTGTCAGTCTTCCACCAAGACCTTTTGCCCAATCCTTCATTTGCTCAATTCTCTTTGCAATTCTTGCAATACCGTTAGTAAATACTTTTCTTATACGGTTAAATTGGTTCTGAAGTTTCTTACCTGTTTCGGGGAAGAATTTATTAACGAATAGTCTGAATGGTGCTAACACTAATTTTGTTATAGACCTGACCATTTTCACCATAGTCTTGGTAAACGGACTCAATATTAATTTTGCGGCACGAACAAAACCTTCAACGATACCCACTGCGAGACCCGCAATTGCGGCAGTGATACCTGCGATCATTCCAAGAATACCCATACCCTTGGTGTCCGACATAAGTTGACCGAGATCAGGTAAACCACCTGCCGCTGCTACTTTCTCCTCTCGTTTTTCTTCTAGTTTATCACCTGCTTGGTTCTTGAGGTCTTTGAAGTACTTACCAAACATTTTAGACAACGCACTGACTTCAGATGCGACCTCTTTGGTCACACTGCGTGATTCTTGGTTTTCTTGTTTGGTCACCTCAATCAGATGACCTATACTTTTCTCTGCCATTATTCCTATCTCTGTCGTTGACGTTCTTCTTGTTCGTGACGTTCTTTTTCTTCTTTAAGATGCTCTACTAGTAAAGCAACATAAACTTCCCTCTCAAACGGCATCATATTTTCTAGTTCTGTTAACGAGTAATTATGATGTTGCATCATGCCAAAGTTAGTCTTGTAATGGTTTACAAGGTTATCGTGTGAGAGGCATACTAAAAAAAATCTTGGATGCCCTTCAGTGTTCTGTTCTGTTCCGTACCGCACTCTGGACATTTAAAGTCAATGTCGTGTTGCATTGATGGTGCAGATTGCATAAACTCACCAATCTTTTCAAACTGTGAGTTGGTCATTGAATCAATAAACTCTTGCATCTCTCCAGAACTAACCTCACTCGCATCAACTCTCTCGTCCTCGGTCATAATTGTCTTAATACACTTACCGATCATCTTGAAACCAAACTCAGTTTCTGACATATCCTCAGAAAAGTTATTGAGAAAATCGTGAAACGCTGGGTACTTTAATTCCAAGGTGACACTTGGTGTCAATTCAACTATAGGACTTACATCAGGAAGGTCAACTTTAATATCCTGTAGGTTGATCTTACATTCTGTTGAATGTCCACACTCTTCATTCTCACACTTGATATTAATATCAGCAGTCTCACCAACTGAACGTGAACGAATCTGCGTAAACATATACTCAACATCAAATACTGTGAGGTTTTTTGCTTTCACATCTTCACAACAAATTACAACAACATCAATCATTGCTCTCATTGCTTGTTTCTGATCACCACCCTCAAATGCAAGTAGAAGAATCTTTTCTTCTTTTACAAGGTAAGGTCTGTATAGAACCTTCTTTCCCGTTGATGGTTGTACCATCTCGTGGGATGGGGTTGTGTTTAACTTAGGTAATGCCATTATATTATTCTCCAAATAATAATGTTATAAAAATTTTCTAATCAATTCGCCTGCGAGACCTTCGATAAATCCACTATCGATTGCGTCTCCACCTTTGGACTTCCAGTTCTTGTACGATAATTGTACCGATACTTCAAGTAACTGTCCGTCATCACTCAACTCAATTGAATTCATTGTTGTTGGGTATGCTTTATCTAGGACACATGTATAGGTGATATCATCACCGAATACTAAATTCAAGTCAAACTGACCCTGTGCAAGATCAAATGGCCCTAGTCTTGGTAATCTATTACGAAGGTAAGATGGAATCTTTCCTGCGTCATAAAGTTCTTTCTTTGCGATAGGGAATGCGGTTCCCTTCTTAATGTGTTGGATAATGACTGGATGTGTGTAGTCGTTAAAGTATCCAACCTGTTGGGTCTCTTGGTTGACTGCCAGATTCTGCCATGCCTCAAAATATTGTCTTATTTTCATATCATTGAGACAATGGAATGTCAACTGCATATCTTCTACCGCATGACCATATGCAATCTTGGTGGTATGTAGACCCATTTGTTTTTCGGTTGACAGTATTTGTCTGCCGGGCAATGATGTTGCCTTACACAACAGGTTCATCTCCCGTGCGTGTGGTGTAAGAGGTGGTAGGAAAATCTTGAACAGATTCCCCATTGCCATACCACCACCTTTACCAATCTCGGATTTGAATTCATCAATTGCGATCATGCGTTTCTACCTATTCTTTTTCGTGAGTCTGCGTAAACTTTCTTAGAGTTCGCCTTTCTGAACTGTGCAGTCGGTAAGAAGGTTGCAATCTCCCACTCGGGCATGGGTACTTCTGCGAACTTACTCTGGACGTGTTTAGTCAGATAATGTTTAAAACAGGGTTCGTAGAATTTCATCTTAGAGATTGCCTGTAACTTTTTGTATGTGATCTGAAACTTTGCATTGTCACCCGCCTTCATGTTGGCGGTTTCCATCAATGCATCTAACATCTTTGCACGAAGAATGGGTGGAAGGTAATGTAGGTTCAATCCGTAGAATCCACCTTCCGCAGGCCCAACCACCACAATCAAAGGAAACAAATCGTAGTACGGAAGTTTATCTTTGTGCTTGGGATCATAGAAGAACATCTGCATACTACCAATCACACCATTTCTATTTCTCTGAATGAGAGGGTCTTCTTTTATTAACTTCTCTCGGTTTATGTTTCGCATATTCTTTGCTTTGTTCATAAACCATGCACGAGACTCATCGGTTCGTGGTGTAACACCCGCACGGAACGCCTGTAGTTCTAGTCTGTTGAATATATTACTCATGTCTTTATTTATACCTTTTTCACACGTTTCTTACGAAAAGGTTTCAAAGTTTTCTTCAGGGGTTTCAACGGTTTTGTTGATTTGGGAATAAGAGACTTCAATGGTTCATTCTTCTCAGTCCAGATGACAAAGTGCCATCCACGATCCTTTGCAAACTCTTCTGCGGCAGACCACTTGTTCTGGTTCTTAACAAAGGTCATTGCCTCGTTCAAATACCTCTTGGTGTTGTTTCTACCTGTAGGTGGTCTGCGTTCTTTGTCTGGTTTTATCTCAACCAACCAAGTTGCACCATGTTCCCAAACTATTTTCAAGTCCATAAAATATCTATGATAACGCTTGTCAACCTCATATAGATATGGTATAATGACTTCTTCAGAAGACCACTTCTTTATGTCAGGATTTTCGTCACACCACTTGAATGCGTGTTTCTCCCATAGAGATCGATAGACTACAGCAGTGTAGTCACCTTGGTACTTCTTTGGATTTTTTACTCTGTACCTACCCGAATATGCCATAAAAACCTTATAAATAAAGATAATGAATTTCTAACTTATTTATAGAGAAACTAACATGGCAGATGAAGAAACCAAAGATGAGACTAAACCCCAAGGTGTGAAATCCGCACTAGAGGCGAAAAACCTTGAGTATCCTCTAAACAATGCGGATGACTACAAAGGTCGTATTGTCTTTAATGTGATGAAAGAGGCAGAAACTGATCTTGGTAATGTCTTAGGTCAAGTGGAAAAGATAGCGCAAAAAGGTCTCACCTCAACGAGTGAAACGGTTTCTGAAGTCACTGGTTCTAAGAACCAAGCAGATAATGTTCAGGCGGTCGATGCATTTCAAGGTGACCAAGAACAATTTGCAACTAAGGTAAAACAAAGACCACTGAAAAAGACTGATCGACAAGTATCTCTTTATCTCCCTGTCGGTTTACAATATCGTGATGCTGTTGCGTATGACAATGTGGACTTGGGTGGACTGGGTGGTGCAGCAGAAGCCTCACTAGTTGGTGGAGGAAGTGCATTGGGAGGTATAGTTGAGGGTGGAATGAAAACCTTGACCGCTGCACTGAAGGGTTCGGCAAACAAAGACGTTGCCAAAGTAGCGGGGGTGAAACTCGTATCCGCATTACCAGATGAGATTCAGGGTGCGTTTAAGTCTGCCGCAGGGGTGACATCAAACCCCAACACACGAGTACTGTTCAAACAAGTAAACCTCCGAGAGTTCTCGTTTGTATTCAAATTCATTCCTACCTCTGCAAAAGAAGCAGAAGAAGTAAAGGAAATTGTAAAACTATTCCGAACAGAACTATATCCAGAAAACATTATTCAACCTATGCCCGGAGAAAGTGCAATCTCTATCGGTTATCGTTTTCCAAACAAGTTTCAGATCAATATAGAATATGATGGTGAACAGATTGCCACAAAGATTAAACCGTGTTACCTCCGAGACGTGAGTGTGACATATAACAACACTGCGATGTCAATGCATTCTGACGGTAACTTCCAAGAAACTGAAATGTCATTGGCATTCCAAGAAAGTAGAACACTCAACAGAAGAGATGTTGAAGAGGACGGATTCTAATGGGAACAAAATATTTCAGAAACTTTGGTTTAAAGTCATACCGATTTGGTAACAATGAATCGCCAGTCCTCTTTAATGATTTATCTCAATACGTTGATGTTATTGATGGTATCAAGGACAGTATTAGTTTCTCTACCAAACATACAATTATTGCGGGGGATCGTCCAGATACGCTGTCCTTTAAGTTATATGGGACTACGGACTATTACTGGACATTCTTCTTGATGAATGACCACATCCGTGAATCAGGATGGCCCATCGATCAACCACATCTTTTTGATGAGATGAAATCAAGATATCCACATCGAACCGTCACAAGTAATTCTGTCCTCGCATCTGACTTTACTGTGGGAACGACTGTAACCGGAAGTGTGAGTGGTACTGTCGGCACTATCTTAAAACGAGACCTTGACATGGGTCAACTTGTTATCGAAACAGTAAACGATGAAACATTCACCTCGGATGAGTCTATTCAATACACCGCTACAGATGGTGCATTCTACACTGCACAATTGGTCGCAGAATCAGCACAGTACAATGCGGTTCATCACTACGAAGATGCCGATGGTGTTCATATAGATTTGCCACTATACGACTTTTTAAACGCACCCTCTGATGCAATAGCAGTCACCTATCGGAATCGTGTCGAAGATAGAAATGATGAGTTGAAACAAATTGCTGTCTTGAAACAATCAGTAATTGAAAGAGTGGTCACTGAGTTTAATAACTTCCACAAACAGGTTACTTAATGAGTCAGTACAAAACCACACAGTCTCAACAGTTCAAGATTACCAAGGCAACGATCACAGCAGATCGTCTTGGTGGTATTGACGGTAATAAATTAGATGTTCGTACATCTATTGCCGAACTGAGTATCTTTGAGAGTCTGGACAAACCTTATCTTACAGGTCAAGTGGTTATTCTGGATGACAAGGCACTCTTTGATAAGATTAACTTTCAAGGAACCGAGAGATTTACGATAGACATGGCATCGGTAGACAATGACTTGAGTACAGTGATGTCTCGTACATTCATTATGACAGGTATCGAAGATTCCGTCAAGTCAAATGACAACGGAAAGTCTAGTATATATTCGTTCACATTAATGGACGAACACGCATTTTTATCATCACTCAAAAAGATTAGTAAGTCGTTCAATGGCAATATTGATGAGATAATGATCAAGTTGCTTGCAACCGAAATGAAACTAGACATCGATACTTCATACCTTGCATTACCCAATGGTGGTGGAACTTCACTTCCAGTACAGACGAATATGAGAGGAATAATTCCGAACCTATCTCCCATAGATGCTATCAAGTGGTTATGCAATCGTGCGACAACTGTAACTGGTTCACCTTTCTTTGTGTATGCATCAATGCATGATAACAATCTGCGTTTAGGTAATCTAGATTCCATGTTATCACAAAAAGCATGGAACTCAAGACTACCCTACACATATAACCCCGCCAACATATCAAGTGCAGAGAGTCAAAGTGAATTTGAAAGAACTTTCACCATCAAGGCACTCAAGACTTCAGCAATGGCGAATACTCTGAACTTAGTACAACAAGGTGCGGTGGGTGCTTCTTTGGACAACACTAATCTAAATACTGGTATGGTGTCCAAGTCTCACCACAGTATAAGAAAGGTTCTAGATAGATTGAAGACTAGTAATGTTATTGGTGATCATCAGAATGTCTTTGATCCAATGTTTCAGATGGGAGATGTTTTAGTTGATGATTATGATTCAATGAAGTATCATACAGTGACATCAACAGGAACATATGGTCGAAAGAAAAGTTATCACGATGAGTATGAAACAAATCACTTTAAGAAGAAACTAGAGAGTCGTTCCATACTCAACCATATGTACAAGAATATGTTAAATGTAGTTGTAGAGGGTGCTGGGTTTATTATCTCAAAGGCATCGGTTGGGGACATTGTTAATTTAAAGGTTGTGAATGATAATGTGGAAAGTTCTTCTTCTGCGAATGAAGATGACCTGATCGATAAAGCAAAGTCTGGTGATTTTATTATCTATGATACGAGACATACATTCTCAGGGACACAACATACTGTTTCTATGAATCTTTGTAAACTGGAGAAACTTCCGTAATGAAACCAATTCTATCTGAGTTCTATGGTGACAACACACGATGGTTCATTGCGACTGTTGTAGATGCTTCACCACCACATGGTTTCGAGGGTCGTGTGAAGATTCGTGTTCATGGATTACACACAGAATCTACTCGACTGATTCCTCAAGCAGACTTACCTTGGGCACAATGCGTAGTTCCTACTACCGAGGGTGGTGCATCTGGTATAGGAAGAATGCCTCAACTACAACCAAGTGCATTAGTATTTGGTATGTTCATGGATGGGGTAAACTCACAGACACCCATCGTGTTAGGTTCACTTCCTCATGTGGAGTTTCCTACCTCCGTGCAACTGGGTCAGGCAGATGAAGATATTGTGGAAGATAACAAACCAGAAGGACTTTGGGATAAAATCACCGACACATTCAAACCGAAGGTAACTGATATTCAGAACGATAACTCTGGTAATATTTCTTCTAGAGTAAAAATTGCACGAGAGAATACCGCAGTAAAGTTCTTCTTGAATGTAGGATATACCGAGAAACAAGCGATAGGTATTACTGCGGGACTTTCACAAGTATCTGGTATGCGTACTGGTATTACTCCACAATCAAATGGTGTCGGTGCATATGACGATAGACGATATAATGATCTTCTTAGGTTCTCCAACGATAATAATCAATTCCTCACACAATTGTCCTTTGTTGCTTATGAATTAAATGGTACTCAGTCTTCTGCCAACATACGATTGTTACAATCTGACAGACTCGACAATAAAGGTATTTGTCACATAGTGGGTAAATATTACTTGAACAAACCCAACGATGTGAAACAAATAGAATTGCAAGCAAGACGATTGACGGATAGGATAGTATAATGTCGTTAGATAAAAATAAATTAAATAACACCCTAAAGAGTGAGTCAAAAAGAACTACTCTAAAGACAAGTAGATTCCAAGAGAAGGCACAGTCTTCTATTGACGAGACCTATGCTAAGAGAACAACTCTTGTTGGACAAACAGATGGTGAGATTCTTGGTGGTATAAAAGCACTGGGAGCATCTACCAACTCAAGTGAAGAAGTTATAACCAGTGCGGTTGGTGCGATTACTGATGCGTTTCCTTCAACGGGTGCTTTGGGTAACCTTATTGTTGCCACCAAAGATACCGTAGTAGACTCTAATGGTGAGTTCCTACGATTCAAATCAGATTTAGATTCGGCAGGGGGTCTTGTTCTCAATACATTAGGTATAGACTCTGATGGTAGTGGTAATCTATCCGTATTACGAGGTGCGGGTCGTGATTCCGCAGACGAGGCACGAGGGTTTGGTACTTTAGAAACTACTGTAACCGCACTGACAGGACTTCCCGCAATCAAGGTAAGTAATCCCACTTCTGCCCTCGCAGTTATCACTGATGGTACTGCCGAAAGTATTGCCGAATGTGTTGCGATTGCGGATGACAAAAAAGCAGAAGCATATGCATCATTGATCGAATTCACCACTGCTGTAGATGCGGCAAAACCCAAATCAGCGGGGGGTGGAGGAATCATGGGATTCATAGCAACGGTCACGAGTGCTATCAGTGTGGCAGGTAATTTAGCAAACACTGTTAGTGCCATATCACCTGTTGCCGCAATAAATGACGCAATCCAAACGGCACAGGATGCCGTCAACAACACAACCTTTGTTAAAGAATTAAATGCTACAGTTCAAGGAATAAAAGACAGTCTTCCTACTCTAGCAGATGTTGAGGCGGTGATTGGAACTGATCTGAAAGATATAAAAGCTGCTATCAATGAAGCAACTGATGCGATAGATACTTTCAATCGTGAGTTTGATTCTCGTATTGACAAGGGATTGTCTGGAGTTCTTCAAGATGTGGCGGAAGGTATTTCGGGTAATGCTGCAGAATTCATCTCCAGTCTTGTGGATGGTGGTATTGTTTCGTCCGAAAACGAAAGACGAGAAATACTCGAACAGTTTACCAGTGGTGATCCCAAACAAGAGAAGGAAGCGGTCAAGACACTAACACAAAAGTCTGAAAATGTATCAGACCGTATGAAAGGAATTCTTGCTACAGACGAAAACACATCTAGTTCACTAGAGATGCAAGTTCAGATGATCGAAAAGGCAAGGGCACAAGGTGTTCCCGAACAAGAGATTGCGAAAGCACAACAAGAGATTTCAACTATCGATGATAGGATGCGAGGTCTTGATACCACAGTTGGTGGTACTGTTGTTATTGACGCAAGTCTGTACGAAGAAGGTGAACCTATTATGACGGACAAGTGGGATGGTCGTAATAGTCCAGAAGATGCCTTTACCTATGTTTCATCGGTAGAAGAACTAGACGCAGAGTTTACTAATGTGAGTCGAGACGTGACCGAGGTTGTTGTTCACGCCACAGAGACTCACACCAATAAAGACATCGGTTCTATAGAGATAAATAATGTACAGAATGATCTGGGACATGACGGTATCGGATATCATTATGTTATACGAAGGGATGGTAGATTGCAACGAGGCAGACCAGTGAACATACAGGGTGACCACGCACCAGTAAACGGTCACGACAGATTTTCTATTGGTATTGTGATGGTTGGTGGTATTAATGTTTCTACGGGTGAAGACAACCCAACGGACTACCTGTCTTCTCGGTCATTTACAAGAGAACAGTTTACGACACTAGAGAAATTTTTGGCTGGGTATTATCGTAGATTCCCAGGCGGTCAAGTCTTTGGTCACAATGATCTTGACATTATCGAATCTGACCCATATTTTGATGTGGTAGATTATGTAGAGTCTGTGTTCAGAAAACAGAACAGAACAGACGATCCATTGAATGCTTCACCATTGAGTCCATCGGAGATGAACAGTGACAACTAAAAAAGACAATTACAGATTAAGAGTCGATACCCTTGGGGAAGGACTTGAGAATACTTTGGGTGTTGCCCAAGATGGTATGCAAGACCCCACAGGTGAATACCCCAAACGAGATTATAACTATGGGTCATCTATCAATAAGGCATCTCGTGGTTCTAAGATAAACAACCTCTATGTTGGGGGTGGTGACATTGGTGTGTCCTTGGGTATTGAACCACAGAGACCATCCGAGTATCCATTCAACCAAGTACAAGAGACTATCTCTGGTCATGTTATTGAACAAGACGATACGCCAGGCGGTGAACGAGTATTAATTAAACACCGTACAGGTGCGGGTGTGGAAATGCGTGCCGATGGTTCTGTTATCATTTCCGCAGTAAACAACAAGGTAGAAGTGACTGGTGGTGACCAGACCGTTATCATTGAGGGTAATGGTAATCTCGTGTATCAGGGTAACTTGAACATGAAGGTAACTGGTGACTATAATGTTGATGTGGGTGGTAACTATAATCTCAATGTGGCAGGTAGTCTACGAGAGAACATCCTAGAGAATCACCGAACGATCACCACAGGCAATCGTGAAGAGACTGTCAAGAAGAGTAAGATCAACCGAACAATGAGCACACTTACTGATGTGTGTCTGGGTGAACATAACATTGATATTAAGTTGGATCAGAAGACTGCGGTTGAGGGTAACATAGAAATTGCGGGTGGAGCATCCGTCTTTGTGTCGGGTGAAGAATCCTTTGCGGTATCTGCCGATGTTGCCAATATGACTGGTGCCAAGTATG
>Ga0206682_10000647_pt1 | contig 37156 bp, 56 predicted proteins | sample M240m12015metaG_FD_155444 | JGI IMG/M metagenome (GOLD analysis project Ga0206682, IMG submission 155444) | Ammonia-oxidizing marine archaeal communities from Monterey Bay, California, United States - M2 40m 12015 | ecosystem: Environmental > Aquatic > Marine > Intertidal zone | place: USA...
ACTAATGCAAGAAGTGATTGATGCTGTAAAGGATTTTGGATTTCCTATTGTCGCCGCAATGGGAATGCTTTATATGATTTACTTTGTGTGGAAAACTATCACCACAAAGATTGAATCGTCATTAGAGGAAACTCATATGACATTGATTGGTCTTATTGACCGAATCAGAATGTTAGATAATGATATCATTCGATTGCAACAGAAGTTAGATACTGCGATTGAAGTGAAAGGAATAGAGGAAAAAGAAGATGCGAAAGAAAATTAGTGTAATATCGATATTGATGGTACTTATTCTATTGAGCGCCGAAACTGCGGCTGCACCTATAGAACATAAGTTTAAGAACCCATCTTTTAGTGGTGTGAATACTTCCGCACACTATCTCACGATTGAGAACCAAACGTTCAATCGTAAGAAAGCGATAAAGGAAGAAATAAAGATGTTGCAAGAGCAACTCGAAAGAGATGCAGAGAATACTACCCTTGCCAAATTTATTAGGAATATGGAAAGTCGGATATACTCGACTCTTTCAAGACAAATAGTAGACAGTATGTTCGGAGAGAATCCGTCCATGACTGGGTCTTTTAACATTGAGGGTACAGGTGTATCTTACGTCAGAGATGGCGATAGCGTGGAGTTAACAATTACAGATGAAAATGGCAATACGACTGTTATCCGTATCCCTCTTGGGGATTTTGGTATCTAGTTGTGCGTCAGTAGACGGACTTAAGATACCAGCTGTCGAAAAACCGACAGTACAGAAGACATTATTAGAACAAGAACTAATTAATGTACTTCCGCCAGTAAGGAAACCAACTGTAGCTGTATATCAGTTTACAGACCAAACGGGACAGAAAAGACAGAATAGTGGAGGAGGTACTTCCTTCAGTAGTGCAGTAACCCAAGCGCCAGGCGCTTATTTGGTTCGTGCATTAAAATTAGCGTCTAGAGGCAGTTTTTTTACTGTCGTAGACAGGACATTATTGGATTCGCTCACTCGTGAACGTCAATTGATTCGACAGACTAGACAATCATATGACGGAGAGGGAGCTAAAAAGTTACCAGCGCTTACATTTGCTGGTATGATTATTGCAGGTGGTATTGTAGGTTACGATACATCTGTGGAAACTGGGGGTGCGGGTGCTAGATATCTTGGCATCGGCACCAGTAAACAATATAGTATTGATACTGTGACGGTGAATATCCGTCTAGTGTCAGTAGCAACGGGTGAAGTATTGCTTGATGTGATATCAACAAAGACTATACTTTCAACCGCCAATGGAGGGGATGTGTTCAAGTTCATTGAACAGGGTACAGAACTGGTAGAAATAGAAAGTGGAGTAACCAAAAATGAGTCCGTTTCGATTGCAACTCAACGTGCAATTGAGGCGGGAGTTCTAGGACTTATCGAAGCGGGAGCTGAGAGAGGGTTTTGGAAATTTGTAGATGTAAGGGGATAATCTCTTACACTATTTAAAAAAATAAGGAGGCCTTCTTAAGGAAGGTTTAAAAGCATATGACAAAGCAATATAAAATAGGTTTATCTTTGTTAATGACTTTTATAATGGCACCCCACGCAAGTGCGGACAACGAGATATATATCGACCAAGTTGGTGGAACATCTACTATTGTTATTGAACAAGATGGGTCAGGCAACGTAGTTGGTGGTGATGCATCGCAATTAGCTGCTGGAGCCCCATCAAAGTTTCTCCTCAATGGCGATAACATAAACTTTAATTCTGTATTCTCAGGTAGTACTAACAAACTATTTGGTGGAATATATGGTGATGGTACTGTAGTAGATTTAGATGTTGTAGGTTCTTCGAACACTTTAACATTTGAAGTAGACCCCGACAATGTATATGGTGCGGGAAGTGGAGATTTCCAAATCGATATCTCAGGTGGTAATAACACTATCGATTGGGGATTTGGTAGAAACGATGCAGCTTCGAATGCAGACGTTGACATGATTCTAGACGGTGATTTCAATACAGCTAACATATCGGTAGATGTATCTGACATAACATTGGATTGGGACATTGCAACAAGTAACTCAACACTTGACTACACAGCAACAGGGTATGATGGACATACTGCAACCATAACTGGTGATGGTGATTACATGAATTTGGATTTAATCCAATCAAGTACTCTATCAGCAGATACAATAGAGATAGAGTTTGACGGCAATGGTACATCAACATCTAATTCGGTTATTTGTATTCAGCAGTCTGATTCTGGCACCGCTACAAGCAACTGCGGAAACTAAATCGGATGATGTTGGTTCAGTCAACAAAGCAGTTGGTTGGAGACAAATAGTACGAGAACAAAATAACATCGAACCCACTATGGGAGAAGATGTAATATCCAAAGACGACCTTCGCACAGGGCAAGGTCGTATGGAAGTTAAATTTGTTGATGACAGCAAATTGCGTATGACCGAGCATACTCGTATCGTAATTGATAATGTAGTATTTGATGATGACCCAAGTAAGTCTGAGCTTGCAATGACCTTTGCACAAGGGACTGCAAGATTTGTATCAGGTCAACTCGGAACAATTGATAAAGAAAACATAAGACTCAAAACCCCTAGTGCATCAATAGGGATTCGTGGGACTGACTTCACCGTCACGGTGGATGAATTTGGAAGTACCCTCGTGGTACTTCTGCCTGATGTAGACGGTGTATCTTCGGGTGAAATCATCGTATCTACCATGACAGGTGAAGTCGTTCTTAACAAACCCTTTGAGTCTACAAGAGTGAGTGTTGCAGAATCAGACCCCTCTACACCCTCTATTCTCAACCTCTCTCTTGATATGTTGAACAATATTATGATTATTAACCCACCCAAAAAAGAACTTGCATTCGATGACATATATGGAATCACTAAGAATGGTGAGTCCACAAACATTCTTGATATCGACTTCCTAGACGATGACTTTGGATTGAGTGAAGATGCACTCGCAGTTGATGAGTTAGAATTTACTGAACTTGATATCGATTATCTAGATGTCGAACTGTTAGAAGATGTACTTGATTCATTCGTTGATATAACAGAAGATTTACTCAAAGAGAAAGAAACCTCTTCGGGTCGATTAACTCTGTCTGGCACAGAAGAAGGATTCGACACAGTCACCCAAGTAGCTACACTAGTTGAAGGTGATAAGGTAGAGTTCCGAAGGGAAGTTGCAGATAGAGCACAAGTATCTGTTGACCAAGATTCAGAAGCTACAGTCACTATGGAACAGGATGGTAAGTTACTAGAACCCATTATGTTAAATGGTGGTGGAGAAACTACGATATTAATAGTGCAATAAATAACAGCTATGAAAACATGGCACGTACTTATAACATTGGGGTTAATGGTTGGACTTAGGTTCCTTGACCCTTTCCTATTAGAGAGTGTAAGACTCTCATACTTCGATTCACTACAACGGACACAAGATGTATCTGTATCAGAACAGATTGTGTTGGTTGATATTGATGAGAAAACCCTTGACCAATTTGGTCAGTATCCTATCCCCCGTAAAGTAATGGCAGATGAAATCGATAAGGTCGATGGTAGTCTTATTGCGTTTAATATCTTGTTCTCAGAAGAAGACAGAATGGGTGGTGATGAGTATTTCGCAGATATCCTAGGATGGAAAAACTCGGTGGTTGCAATCGCACCATCTAATAGAACCAATACAGACTATAGACCACCCCGTATCGGTACTGCGACATTTGGTGATAGAGATGCAGAAGACTTTCGTCCTGTACTAGATGGAATGTTGTTTGCTCAACCTGTTATCCATGATAACGCAACAGGATATGGTACGATATCATCCACACAAGATGTTGATGGTATTGTGAGACGTACTGCATTGGTAGAGAACTTTGATGGTAGATTGTATCCCGCATTTGCACTAGACATATTAAGAGTTGCAGCTGGAGATACTTCTTATCAGATATCTACAGATGACTACGGTATCAAGTTTGTTCGCATACCACAGTTTAAGAATATTACAACTGATACTACAGGTAATATCACTATTGCATACTGGAATCAATTCAAGAGATATTCGTTTACAGAACTGGATACTATACCTAAAGGTAGTATCATTATTATAGGTGCAACATTCGAAGGTTCTAATGTAGTATCCACACCGATGGGTTCTATGTATCCCCACGACATTCAGGCAAACATAATCAAGACTATGATTGACGGTGTCGTTTTAAAGCGACAGTCCGAGTATATAGTTTACGAGATTCTTCTTACTGTCATACTAAGTGTCATACTATTACTACTCTTGAAGTATGCAAGTATTATGATATCAGGAGTGTCATACTTTGTCATACTCGGTGGTCTTGTTACGGGTACGACTTGGTTATTTAAAAATCATTTTGTTCAACTAGACCCAACCTTTGCGATTGGTACATTGACCATGATATTCGCACATGGGTCATTCGTACAATTCTACACACAGTTTAAAGCCAAACAAATGATTAAGGGACAGTTTGGTACATACCTTTCACCCGACCTTGTTGACCAACTGGCTAATGACCCCGACCTTATGAAGTTGGGTGGTGAGAGAAAAGAGATGACGTTCCTATTCATGGACATATGTGGATTTACCCCCATAAGCGAGCATTATAAGAATAACGATGACCCCGAAGGATTGGTAGAACTGATTAATAATTATTTAAATGAGATGACTAATATTATTCTAAATAATGGAGGAACAATTGATAAATACATGGGTGACTGTATTATGGCATTTTGGAACGCACCATTACCGTGTGACAATCATGCCGAGATGGCAGTTAAATCAGCAATTCAAATAGAAGAAAAAACGAATGAACTTAGACGAAAATATCAAGAACAGGGTCTACCCCCCATCAATGTCGGCACTGGTATTAATACAGGTGATTGCATTGTTGGGAATATGGGGAGTGAGTCACGTTTTGACTACTCGGTCATTGGAGACGCAGTTAACCTCGCAGCCAGACTTGAAGCAACCGCTGCTCGAGGAGAATACCTTGAATACAAGACCATCTACTCTAGTAACACAATGGAACAACTTACCACTATTGAGTCGAGACCAATAGGGGAGATTAAGGTGAAGGGTAAAGAAGAGATGATAGAAATATTTACTTTTAACAAAGAGGATATATAATACTATGAAGAAAATGAATTGGTTTAAAAGATGGAAGTTCAAAGTCAAGATGTGGTGGGAACTACGGAAAGCGAAGAAAGACGACCCGTATATTTACGAGGAATAACAGATTTCATGTATCTAGGTTGGAGTGAGGGCTTCCATGATGCGGGAGTATGTGTTATTGATAATGATGGACACATTGTATTCGCAACACACAGTGAAAGATTCTCAAGAAAAAAACACGACAAGTATATTGGGTATGACCTAAAGTCATATATCAATGGTATGTGGAGAGATGATATCGTCCACAAGGCATTCTTCGAGAAACCAATTCTTAAGAAGACTCGACAGTTTTATGCGGGTCAATACGGGAATGTGTTTAAGAAAAGGTTCCTAACATGGAAACCTGATTCCGTACATCCACACCACAAATCACATGCAGCTGCAGCGTTTCAAACATCGCCTTATGATGAAGCGGTAACTGTCGTAGTTGATTCTATTGGTGAATGGGACTGTACTACTATATGGAAGTGTTATTATGACAAGAAGGGTAACGCACAATACAAGAAAGTGTATAGTGATAAGTACCCAAATAGTATTGGACTATGGTATTCCGCATTGACCAAATACGTAGGACTCAGACCTTTAGATGAAGAATATATCTTTATGGGTATGGCTGCGTTTGGTAAGGCAACCAAGAAATGTGTAACGGCAGTTGAAAGACTTCTTAAATATGCGAATAATCATAGGGGTATTCCTGAAGGAACATTAGATTTCCCCGATGCAGATATAGCTGCATCCGCACAAAAAGTACTTGAAAACAAATTGATGGACATCTTTGAGATAGCATCTATGTATTCAGACAACGTCTGTTATGGTGGTGGAGTAGCATTGAATTGTGTTGCGAATACAAAGATACAGAAGAGACATCCAAGTCTGTGGATTATGCCGAATCCAGGCGATGCGGGTGGTTCATTAGGAGCAGCTGCTCTTGCATATGGTGGAAAGGTACACTGGAATGATGCGTTTCTAGGACGTGACATTGATGCATCAACTTTACCCCACAAACTTGCAGACGAGATTGTAGAAGAATTAGAGAAAAATGGAGTTGTCGGAGTTGCGGTAGGTAGGTCAGAGTTCGGCCCAAGAGCATTGGGTAATAGAAGTCTACTTGCTGACCCCCGTGGTAAAGACGCAAAGGATAGAGTAAATGGAATCAAGAAGCGACAAAAATTTAGACCCTTCGCCCCTGTCGTATTGGAAGAACATGTTGAAGAATATTTTTATTGTCATAGTTCTCGTTATATGTCTTTTGTGTATAGGTCTAGGAGAAATGATGTACCAGCAGTTATCCATAGAGACGGGACTGCTAGAGTTCAAACCGTACCATATAACTCACCTTCCATCATTCGAATTGTTTTAGAGAAATGGTACGAACGAACTGGGTGTCCTATTCTTCTCAATACAAGTCTTAATATACGAGGAGAGCCTATGGTTGATACTGTAGGTGATGCACACAGATTCGAAGTTAAATATGGAGTAAAGGTTGTCTATTAAACACCTAAAAGACGTGAACATGTCATATATCAAACATCTATTACACGCATGGAGAATGGCATTCATTCTAATTGTGCATGGAATCTTACCGTGGGTATGGAAGACCAAGGTATCAGACGAGATAAAGAACTACGAAGAAATGTGACAGTTGTGTGACAAACCTTATAAATAGATATGAGGTAATATAAATATGAAACAAATATATAAAAAAATGCACAAACTAATGAAATCAGGAAGAATACATAAAGTTTGGGATTTAATGAACGGATAAAGAAAATGTGGCAAATTTGGGATACCTTTGAACGCAAGTGGAGAAAACAAGCACTTGCATCAACACAGATAATCTGTTGGTTATCTTTAATACCTATGGTAATGTACGCATCAATAAGTCAGTGGGTCGCTTGTTTGGTGTTATGGCAATGTATGACCATTGCGGGTACATTAGGATATCATAGAGTATTCTCCCACGGACATTGGAAAAATTGTCCCGCATGGGCTCGAAGTTTCTTTGTACTCTTCGGGTCATTAGGGTTTATCGGCCCTGCTATCCCATTTGCTGCTGTCCATCATGAACATCACAGACATACTGATACTGAGAAAGACCCACATTCCGCACAATTCAAAGGTCACTTTTGGACTTACGTAACCCCTCAACTTGCACCCTTCAGTTTGAAGTATCTTGTAGGTGAAGGGAAGACACACTTCAGAAAACTTATCAAAGACCCTATCCTAGGATTCCAAGAGAGGTTCTATTGGTTCATCGTATTAGGATGGATTGCAATATTGCTCTTGACAACTCGTGACCCATTTAGTATAATATATGGCTTGCTTGCTCCTGCTGGATTACTGAAGTTGTTTTCGAATCTACTCTTCGGATATTCACACAGAGGCGGTAAACCACATAATGACTTTTGGTTAGGAATGTTAACTGCTGGTGAAGGATTCCACAAAGAACACCACGATAGACCTTGGGAGGTTCGCAACCACAAGTGGGATATCAGTGGTTGGATTATAGAAAAATTTCAGGTAGATGTTCCCTCGTAATGATTGTATGTGTTTGTAAAGCAATCAGTGAGAAAGACCTAAAAGAAAACCCCAAACTACAATCTCTTGTAGGTACTGGATGTGGGAAGTGTCTCTATGGCCCCCCATGGCAGTGCATCCTTCCCCCCGAAAAAAAACTTCAAAATAATTCAAAATAACGCTTGCCTTTCTCTGCCCTTGTTGTTATAATAAGTGTATGTTAAATGAGAAAGAAAAAGATATTTCCTGTCCTGAGTGTTGCGGTAACGGTTACGACCTTGACGTGATGAACGAGACTGGAGATGAAGAGGATTGTTGGCAGTGTTGTGGTACTGGTACTACAACGGGTGAAGATTGGTATCCCAATTTTTAATTCACTTATTCTGAAAATAATGCTTGACAATTCTTGCCCCATTTGATATAGTGTATAAGTAAATTAATTGAGAGGAAAATATATTATGATTACATCAAAACTAAAACAGGAACTTCTAGCCCTGAACTCTGTATCGGAGTTGAATGAAGTAATTGCTTTCGCAAGGGAAGCAGTGTCAATGCAAACTAAGGCGGCGATTACAGTCGGTTCTAAAGTTTATGTTGTTCAAAAGACCAAGAAAACTCTTGGTGAAGTTGTCAAAGTAAATATCAAGAAGGCGATTGTTATGTTGCCTGAAGGTAGATACTCTGTCCCATTAGCAATGTTGGAGGTGGCGTAATGAGTCATGAAGTAGAGATTGTAAACGGTCAAGCACAAATGGCGTATGCTGGTGATGTGCCTTGGCATGGATTGGGGACTGCGGTCTCCAATGATTTGACCCCTAACCAAATGATGGTTAAAGCGGGTCTTGATTGGTCTGTGGATAAAGTTCCAACCTACGCAAAAGTAGGTGATGTGGAAGTTCCTACAGGTCAGGAAGCACTAGTAAGGTCTTCGGACAATAAAGTGTTGACTCAGGTTGGTAAGAACTGGCATCCTGTACAGAACGAAGAGGCGTTTGAATTCTTCTCTGAGTACTGTATGGCTGGTGACATGGAAATGCATACCGCTGGTTCACTCAAAGAAGGTAAGATGACTTGGGGACTTGCAAAAGTCAAAGAGTCGTTTGATGTTCTTGGTGATGACCAAGTGGATTCATTCCTATTGTTCTCTAACCCTCATGAGTACGGTAAGTCTATTGATATTAGGTTTACTCCAATTAGGGTTGTATGTAACAATACATTGTCTATGGCACTTGCAAGTGTAAAGAACACTGGTGTGAAGTTGTCTCACAGAAAAATGTTTGACGCTGATATGGTTAAAGAACACATGGGTATTGCACACGATAAGTTTGCACAATACAAAGATGTGTGTCAGTTCCTTGCGTCCAAGCAGTTCTCTGCTGAAGCATTGATTCAGTACTACAATGAAGTCTTCCCTAGAACTTACAAGGGTAAAGAAGAAATCGAAGTAAAAGATTTCCTTGACTTGACTTCTAACGGTCAAAAGGCTTATGAAGTTCTTGAGACACAACCTGGCGCTAACTTTGCGAAGGGTTCATGGTGGCAAGCACTTAACAGTGTAACCTACTTAACTGACCACGAGATGGGTAGAGAAGTTGATTCAAGATTGACCTCTGCATGGTTCGGTGCAAACCAAACTAGAAAAATCAAAGCGGTTGAGAAAGCAGTCGAATTTGCGACTGCATAAGGAGTGAACGTGGAGAATATTAATTATGAACCACTTCTACCAGTAGGGTTCTTGATGGGGAGATTGGATACGTCCAGTCTTCCTATGCAAGAAATGATTGACTATTTGGTAGAGAATAAAGCTAATGCTGGTCATTCTGGCAACCATGATGTTTCGTCACATACACAAGCGGAGGATATTGTTATCTCCGATAATGTGGATTGTTTCCAAGAACTTATGGGCGTCATCGATGAAGGTATGGAGAACTTTACTAAAGGTCAGGTCGAGATTGAAAACATATGGGGACAGGTGCAAGACACGGGACAGTGTACTGCCTATCATGCCCATACAGACCCATACAGACGGCCTGATGGAAAAGATTTGTCGTTTGTATTTTATCTACAAGCAGACGAAATGAGTGGACACCTAAAATTTCCTATAGAGGTACATGGTGTTGACTATGGTAAAACTGTGGTTCCTAATACGGGTGGGATTGTAATCTTCCCCGCACATTTACCACATTATACATATAAGAATGCTTCCGATAGTCCTAGGATTGTCGTGAGTGGTAACTATAGGGTAAAGGGATTTAAACAGTACAGACCCCAACCCAAGAAACAAGGAAGTAGTAATGAAACAAAGTAATCATGCAAATGCATATATGAAATCACCACGATATCAAGAATATCGAGAACAGATGTTAGCTAAAGGTGGATTTGAAGACGATTGGGACAGACAAGTAAAGTTAGGTGATAACTTACTAGACCAAGAAAAATTCTTTTCGCATCGTATCAATGATGGTGGTATCATGTCATTCGAAACACGTGAAGATGGTGAATGGAAAACCGTCTCATTAAATGACATCTTGAAGGATAGACGAGTAGTAATCTTCGGATTGCCAGGCGCTTTCACTCCAACATGTACTACTCAACAATTACCCAACTTTGAATTGAACTATGAGAAGTTTACTGAAGACCGTGCTATTGATGAAATTTATTGTCTATCAGTAAATGATACCTTTGTAATGAATGCGTGGTTCGAAAATTCATTCATCGAGAAGGTGAAACCCATTCCTGATGGGAATTGTGAATTATCGATGGCATTGGGCCTAGATGTTGATAAATCATCTTTAGGTTTCGGTAGAAGGTCATGGAGATACGCAATGGTCGTTAATAACGGCATTGTTGAAATCCTTCAGATTGAAGACGGTTTCCCTGCCAATAAAGACAACCCCGACCCATATGAAGTTTCTGCACCTCAGAACATCCTATCTCTCTTGGATGCTCACTACGATTTAAATATCGATTAGGTGCAAACCCCCGTGGGGACTACCCCTTTCTCTCTCAATTAATAGGTAGTCCCCACATCTTTTTTTAAAAACCCTTATAAATCAAAGACTTGTTATGAAAGAAAGTGCTTGACATTTTCTGCCCCATATGCGATAATGGTTTTGTAATTGAGATTAAAGAGAGAGCTTTGTTATGGCGATATATATGTGTGTTGAGGGTGGTAAGAAACACCAAAAAGAATTGACCGAACAAGTCGTGTATGCAGTAACTAAGAAGTTAATGCCTCGACTGAAGAACTTAGAAATAGACATCAAATTAGACCCACGTCTCAGTGAGAAAACTGGATGTGAAGGATTTTGTCTCCAAGTCGATGACCGACAGTATGAGTTGGAGATAGATAGTAATCTTGGGTTACGTGACTTCGTTACTACTATAGTACACGAAATGGTTCATGTAAAACAAGGTGTACGTGGGGAGTTACGTGAACTCATGGGTAAACAATACTGGAAAGGTCGTGTTTGCAACAAAGAGTACATGGAACAACCTTGGGAAAAGGAGGCATATCGCCTTCAAGATAAACTAGCGACATGGGTGTGGGAGAATGTTCTATGAACACCAACGATGAACGGACAATGTTAGAAGTTGAGATTGCATGGTTAGAGAAAGACTTAAACAATGCAGAACAAAACGACAACGAGCCAATGGTCAGGAATCTGTCCAAACGACTCGAATCATTGTACGAAAAGTTGACTGAACTCAAAAATAGTGCTTGACAAAACCTGTTCTTGTTGTTATAATGAGTATGTTGAATTGATTTGAAAGGTTTATATTATGGTTAAAATTGCGGATTCAAGTTTGTACAATCTCTATTGTATCAAACATGCACAGAAACAGAATCGAGGTGCCAAGGGTACTACCGATTCTGAACGTAAGAAGTGTTACCGTTCTGAATGGGCATTTCAATCTGCAATGGAATTGAAGGGTAACCCCATTCCTACATTTGCTAATCTTTCTGAAGCACAGAAATTTGCGAAGAAGATTTACAAATCTAAGACATGGTACAAGCTCTTTGCGGAAAGTGGGGAACAAGATTTTATGAATCTGTTCCTCTCTGCCCGTAAACCTGAAGTTCAATTGAAAGCACGTTCCACTGGTCGTGGTACGTCAGGATTCACTAATGGACATAGTGTTACTCTTGATGCAAAGTGTGGTATGGATGCATACACCTTGATTCACGAGTTGACTCACTGTCTTGGTCACATGCACCACGGACGTTCGTTCCGAAAAGCATTAGTACGCATGGTAGGAACATTCCTCGGTGCGGAGTATAAAAAGGAACTCAAAGCTCAGTTTAAGAAAAACAAACTGAACTGTGGTGAAGCACGTAAACCAATGTCATTTGAGAATTGGGTTGCTTCACGTAATCGCATGAAGGAGATGCGTGATAAAATGGAAAATGGAAAGTAAAGAATTGTTTAAACCTAAACCGAATGATTTCTCACCCGAAGAGGTAAAGAACTCCAATAGGATTCAGAAGTCTGCAACTCCGAAGTATACTCTTGACTGGTATATCAAATGGATTGCGTCTGCTATGTTATTGGTCGGAATGTCTATGAGAGGGATTGCAGAGTTGATTGTATTCGACTTGACAATCTCTGCCTTAGGTGTTACTCTATGGTTATGGGTAAGTATATTATGGAAAGACCGTGCGTTGATTGTTGTGAACTCTGTCGGTCTCTTGTTATTGATTCGCAACCTTATAGGAGTGTTGTATGTTTGAACACGTGAAAACAGAACTTAAAGAAATGGATGCTGTCACTACCGAAACTGGTAGACAGTATAAGACCCCCGATGGAATTAAACTACCATCAATTACTACCGTCCTCTCAATACTGAGTCGTGACGGTATCGCCGCATGGCGTAAGAAGGTAGGTGATGCGGAAGCAAACCGAATCTCTTATCGTGCATCTACTCGTGGTACTGCGGTTCACGAGATTCTAGAAAAGTATATCGACAATGAACCTGATTTCAAAGAAGGTTATACACCCGATATCATCCAATCATTCCTTGCAGTAAAGGACATACTTGATACTCGTATCGGTAAGGTCTATGCACAAGAAGCTCCACTCTACTCTACCCATTTGGGTATTGCGGGACGTGTTGACTGTGTTGCAGAGTTCGATGGACAACTATCCATCATTGACTTCAAGACTTCAATGAAAAAGAAACCTACTAAGTTCGTAACCAACTACTTCATGCAAGAGTCGGGTTATGCTGTTATGTGGGAAGAACGTACAGGAATGCCAATCACACAACTTGTGACAATCATTTCGGTGGACAATGATGAACCTCAAGTGTTTATTGAACATCGTGATAACTGGATTAACAGTCTAAAAGATACAATTAAACAGTATAATGAAGAAAACTCTAGTGCAGTTTTGTTATAAATAGAAGGGTAAACTTTTAATTTGTAACAATGGGATAACTATGTTTAGTTTTGCAAGATTCTTGTCAGAGGAAATTGAAGTATCAGATTTTCCCGCTGATGTATTCGGCGACATACCTGTAGAAAAGAAATCATCTAATAGTAAGACAACTGTACTTGTTGCACGTTCGAATGATAGGCTTACTGACCGTGACGAACTGGTACGTAATTTAAAACAGGCAGGCATCGATGCAGAAGTCCGAGAGAAATCAGGACAGTCAGTTGACCCCATTCATATCGACAAAGGGTTCGATACTAAAGTAATCATATTAGTTAAACCTAAGTCGGGTGGTATTGGTGAGACAACTCTCAATGCATCCATTACTGAACTGTTCCCCGCAATCGCATGGGAAAAGAATTTCAACGTTGGAACTAACATCGAAAAGTTCTATGACTTCTTATTAGAACAAGACCCTACCAAATTAAAGTGTGTACAGAAAGCAGACGCAAAGGCGGCTATCGAAACTATTCAAAAAGCATCCGAATCATCCAAGTTCTCAGAGAAGATGTTGAACGCAATGGGTGTGTACAAATACCTACAGGATGAAAACAAAAGTAAACCTATCAAGACAGTCTACTGGGGATATCGTGCAAAACCTAAAGGTGTTCCAAAGAACCATCCTGGCGATATCTTTTTAGAATTCCAAGACGGTGAGATGTTAGGTGTATCACTCAAAGCGGGTGGTAAGAAAACCAAAGAACCCAAACTCAATACATACGTCAATCCTATCTTCGATGCTTTCAAAGATAGTGGTGTAAAGAAACTCAGAAAAGACTTGCATGACAAAGTGTATTCTAAGATTGAAGGAATGCCTGATGCACGTTCTTATGATGGTTCAAAGAGACGTGATACCGCAAAAGCCCTTCTTGACCTATCAAAGAAAGATAATAAAAGGTACGAACAACTCTATGACCAACATCTAGAAGTATGTCGTGGTGCGGTCATTGACCTATTCAATAAAAACAAAGATAAGACATTGGACTACATTCGTTCAGCAATCCTAAGAGATGCTCCCGATGTTCCTACTAAGGTAATCAAGGCGGTCAAAGATGACTTCGAAGAGATTACTGCTAATGATGAACTTGGTGTATTTCTTCCTATGGTGAAGTTCATAAAAGCTTACCCATCAAGAACATCAAAACAGAATTGGTTCCTTGAATTAAAATCAAAAGATGATACTATCAGTATGGAGATGGCAATTCGAACCAACAAAGCAGGAAACGCTGGTCAGAAAAAACTAGGACAGTTCTTTAATCTTGCAGTAAAATATAACTCATTGAAAACATCATGATAAACATGCAACTCTATGACCAAGATTTTGTCAATCCGTTGCCTCATGTATTTGATGGTATTGCGGTAATGACACCACCTAAGAATGCGTCTTCACTCATTAATCTCTACTATGGTAGAGAGTGTGGTAGATTGACGTGGCTTGAAGCTGAGTACAAAGAGTCTATTGCAATTAAACGTGACCCCATCGATAGATGGTGCGGTGCAATGAATCAACAACGTTGGAGACTCAAACGTCTAATGTCAAATTTTGAGATGCTTACTGATAAAGATGTTGAATTTTGGAATCAAAATCCTAATGATATAGTGAAACTTCACGCACCAAAGGATAGTCCAATAAGAAACATATCTGAGTTTTGTTCTCAGTTTGATTGGGCAGGTTCTACAAAAGAATATGATGCGGTCTACTACTTACATCAAGTAGATGATGTGATAGAAAACGTACTAAAACTAGCAACCTATAAGGGTAATCCTATGGGTGAGGTGTATCGACACGACAGTAAGAAAAAAGATATCGAATTAGTTTCAGTTTTCGACTTGACAGAAGAATCAAAAAAGATTATAATGGAACAAATATATCAAGACGACTACAAATATGGTTGGGTGTAATGGAACATTTTAAAACATTTATAACAGAACAAAAGAATACTCACATGACTCATATTGAGGACAAGGTTCTCTATGGTGGTGTGAAGGGTACACGAGAAGCAATCTTTGCTCTTCGTAATCTACGTGATATGTTAGGTGGAGTTTCTTCATCTAAACTATCAACTAAGTGGGATGGTGCCCCTGCCGTTTTCTGTGGTCAAGACCCAAGAGACGGTGAGTTCTTTGTTGCGAAGAAGGGTGTGTTTGCAAAGAGTCCCAAGGTCTATAAGACTGACGAGGAAATCGATGCGGACATGTCAGGTGACCTCGCAACCAAAATGAAACTTGCTCTTAAGCATCTTCCTGAATTAGGAATCAAAGGTGTTATACAGGGTGACTTTCTATTCGGTGGTGGAGACGTAGAGACTAAGACTATTGATGGTCAGAAGTATACTACCTTCCATCCTAATACTATAATATATGCAATACCTTATGACCAAGCTGCGGAAGTACGCAAGTCAAAAATGGGTGTTGTATGGCACACTACATATAAGGGTAAAGATTTTGAATCGATGAAGGCATCTTACGGTGTTGACGTATCCAAGTTCAAGAACTCAAAAAATGTATGGTCACAAGACGCCATGTTGCGTGATGTGAGCGGTGCAACTATGTCCAAACAGGAGACAAAAGATGTTAACAAATATTTATCAATCAGTGGTACAATTTTTCAAAAGATTGCTGGGTCAACCCTCAGACAACTCGAAGGTAACAAAGACCTCGCCACGCAAATCGAACAGTACGGGAACAAGTTCGTCCGCCAAGGGCAAATCATCCCCGACTCGAAAAGGCACGTCAAAGGCCTCATCAAGTGGATTAGAGAAAAGTACCAAAAAGAAATCGACAGTAAAAAGAGCGCCAAAGGCAAAGCCAACTGGGAAGCAAAGCAAAAAGACATCCTCAGTTTCTTCAGTGAAAAAAACCAAAAAAACTTAGTGATGATGTTTGATTTGCAAAAAAATATGGTTTTTGCAAAGTTAAAACTTATAAATAAATTAAACAGCATTAGTAACATTGATGCATTTGTACAGACCAAACAAGGTTACAAAGTCACAGGTGCAGAAGGATTTGTTGCTATTGAGAATTAGGTGGTGATGCGGTCAAATTGGTTGACCGTTTAGAGTTTTCGTATAATAACTTCAGTCCTGATGTACTGAAGGGATGGGATAAACCAAAGAGGTAACGTATGTCCAAACCAATTGGATTTAAAAATTTTCTAGAATCTTCGGACGAGTTCGTTGAAGCTATGACGTTGCAACAACGTCAAAAGGCAAAACAACGAATGAAAAAACTCGCACCTAAGATTAAAATTGCGAAAGCAAAGGCAGCGAAGAAAGTCGCATCTATGGATGTACTGAAGAAACGTGCCAGACTTGCTGCTCGTAATAAACTCATAAAGAAACTCACCAAAGATGTCCCCAAGGCAGACCTCTCTTTTGCACGTAGAGCAGAGATAGAGAAGAAGGTCGCAAAGAAAGCAGGCGCAATAGAGAAGATTGCAAAGAAACTTCTGCCTCAGATTCGTAAAAAAGAAATGTCTAAAAAACGTGGTGGTGGTGAAAAGTGATTAAGAATTTTAAAGACTATTTGACTGAAGAGACCAAAGAGGTCTACTTCACATTTGGGAGGATGAATCCCCCTACAATTGGACATGGTAAAGTCTTGGACACTATTGCAAAGAAGGCTAGTGGTGCGGACTGGAAAGTCTATGTATCACAATCTACTGGTGCAAAAGACCCCCTATCATATTCAGATAAAATCAAACACTTACGTAAGATGTTCCCAAAGTTTGGTCGCAACATCATTGTCGATAAGAAAGTAAAGAACGTATTCGATATTGCATCTGCGGTATATGACCAAGGATACAAACGTATCACTATGGTAGTGGGTGATGACCGTGTACGTGAGTTTGATGTTCTATTGAACAAATACAACGGTAAAAAGGCAAGACACGGATTCTATAACTTTGAGTCAATCAAAGTAATCTCTGCGGGTCGTAGAGACCCTGATGCAGAAGGTGTTGAAGGAATGTCTGCATCTAAACAACGTGCGAACGCAAAAGAGAATGATTATCAATCGTTCACTCAAGGTGTTCCTAAAAGTATGTCCGATAAAGATACACGGAAGTTATTTAACGATGTTCGAAAAGGATTGGGTCTCAAGGAAGAGGTTTCTTTTAAAAGGCATGTTCAACTTCAAACTGTTTCCAAAACAAGAGAAGAGTTTGTCAAGGGTGAACTGTTCGAACTTGGTGACTCTGTTGTTATCAAAGAAAGCGAAGAGGTCGGTGTTGTAACTGTCTTGGGTGCAAACTACGTTATAGTAGAAATGACTGACGGTAAGAAACTCCGTAAGTGGTTAGATGCAGTAGAGTTAGTTGAAGCAAAGGCACAAGACCCTGACATCAAAGATAAAGAAGGTACTCAACCCGCACGTTATCATGCTGGACTCAAGAAGTCTACCAAAGACAAACGTGATGCACACTTCAAGAAACATGGGAAGAAAGCAGACGATGATGATTCCGCCTATAAACCCGCTCCTGGCGATGCGACAGCGAAAACGAAACCGTCCAAGTATACCAAAGCATTCAAAGACATGTACGAAGAAGGTGGAGCAGGAGACTGGGGTACAGACAAACTTCGCAAGAAGTATGAAAAAGACACACCATCCATCGAAGAGGATGCTGGTAAAAGTTTGAAAGATAAGTCTGATAAATCAGGCATATCTGTTGCAACATTAAGAAAAGTATATAATCGTGGTGTTGCCGCATGGAAGACTGGTCATAGGCCAGGCACTACTCCACAACAGTGGGGACATGCAAGGGTTAATGCATTTATAGTCAAAAAGAAAAAAGGTGGGTTAAACCACGATAAGGATTTAGCGTAATGAAAACACTTCAACAAATACTCGAATATGGTGGCCCAAAGATTTCTCGAAAGGATTATCTGAAACAAGATGATTTTAAACCCCATATGATGTATGACCCTGAGACAGGTAAAGGTTACAAGGCAGAGAAACCTGAAGACCATGAACGCATGAAGAAGATGGGTTACACCCATGACAAACCTGAACTTGAAGAAGGTCGTATGAAAGAACTTCATGGTTATATCGACAAGGGTATGTCTGCACAACAGATTGCGAAGAAGATGAAACTTGATGTCAAAACAATAAAATCATTGATGGACGAAAGTGTTAATGAATCAAAATCCTCAACGGGTTATGACCTGTATCATAAAACATTTAGTGGTGCTATGCAACATTCTTATGCATTTGCTAAGAAGAAGTTTGGTATCGAAGTAGACCCTGATGAGATTGACAATAAGGTCGCAATGGGGCCTAAGAAACCATCCAAAGGTAAAACCAATTCATATCGTCTGAAAGGAAAAGATGGTAAGAAAGGTATTCAAGTACAAGTAGCAAACCTAGATAACAAACGATACGAGTTAAATATGTATAAAGAGTCCGTACAACTAGACGAGTCTGTAATCGATGATGTAAAAGACATTGTTGCGAAGAAACAGGCAAAGAAAATCCAAGGTGTCATGGTTGATATGTTCACCGCATCCGCTATCTCACAGATTTATGACAAGGTAAACGATACCAATAAAGCAAAGATGGAAAAGTTAAAGATTACCAAACTTGCTGACCTTGCATTCAAAATCATGAAGAAAGAAGAAATCAAAGAAGGTGCAAGGGATGATGCAAGACGAGCTATGTCTGCTGACCCCGACTTCAAGGACAAAGATAGTAAGGATATCAAAGCGACTGACGATGACCGTAAAGCTGCGGACAAGAATCCTATCATTCAGTTACGTAGAATCTCAGACTTACCCAAAGGTGGTAAGATGGAATTTAAAGATAAGAAGACTGCCAAGATTAGTCAAGCAGATGCAAAGAAAGCCCTACGTGGATTCAATGCAATGCGTAAAGCGAAGGATAAGGTTAAGTACACCGATACGGTTGGTAAGTCTCTCGCAGACCTCAAAAGAATTCTAAAGATTATTCGATGATTAAGTTCGACACATTTTCTATCATCTATGAGAAGGCGGTTTCTGTTCAACAACAGAAGTTGATGGCACTCGCATATAAGTATAAGAAAGGTGAACTGGAAGACGATAAGGTATCCGATGTTGTCAAGAAACTTGCGGGAGAGATGTCAGAGAAAGACCTCGAAGATTTCGCAAAGACTAAACACAAAGGACTACCCGATAAGGTAGAAGAAGGTACTCTCCAAGAACTTAGGACAACTTTAGTTACTGGTGATAGTGAGGGATTAGATTTCATTCTAAAAGACTTAAAGAAGAAGATGTATAATGATATACGTCACAATAAATTAAAGTTTGTTAATGGTATTGCAAAATTTGTTAATATCAAAATTGATAAAGATAAACAACAAAAGGGGAGAATGGCTATATCGCCACTCGGAAAATAATGAAATCATTCAAGACACTTCAAAACGAAATCAATATCGGAAAACAAAAGAGACCACCTGCTACAAAGAAGGTGCAACTCTATGGTTCTGAGATTAGTGGTTTAAAGAATGCAAAAGGTAGACCGTTTACAGCAAAACCACAGGTTTCAGGTGGTAAGTTGGTATACAGGGTTACCGATGAGTTTGGTTCTTTCACTACTCTTAACTTAAAAGCATTTGCGAAGATGTTTGCCTAATGAAAAAGTTTAATGATTACTGTGTATGTGATGACTCACCTTTAGTGGAGAGTAATATATATCGTGTTGGTTCAGAGAAGTACTTTGAGTATTTCCGTGAAGCACGAGAAAAGTACTATGCGGGTGAATTAGACATCCTACCATCCGAAGTGGATATTATGGAATCAGACCTTGGTGAGTTCGATACATTCAATGAAGAGAATGTTGCACTGGATTGTATCTTCGAAGAAGAACAACCTGAACTCAATAAACCTAAGAAGGGTGGGTCAAAGAAATACTATGTGTATGTCAAAGGGCCAGACGGAAAGGTTAAAAAGATTTCTTGGGGTGATACAACTGGACTTAAGGTTAAGTTGAATGACCCTGCCGCACGTAAATCATTTGTTGCTAGACACAAGTGCGAAACCAAGACCGATAAAATGACTGCGGGATATTGGGCGTGTAGATTACCTCGTTATGCAAAACAACTAGGATTGAGTGGAGGAGGAAACTTCTTTTGGTAGTACCTTGTAGGGAATTGGTATTTACTAATGGGGACTTATTACGAATATTTACCCCTGACGTACAAGAAGAGAATTTAGTTTGGCACAGAGATAAGACCAAACGCACAATAAACGTTATGGAAAGTGGTAAGTGGAAACTCCAAATGGATAACTGCAAACCATTTGAATTAGAAAAAGGGATGGTCTACGACATACCAAAAATGGTATATCATAGATTAATAAAAGGTCAACATGACCTTGTTTTAAGAATAAAGAACTTATAAATAACAGTAACAATTTTATACATCTTATGGGATTTTAAGAATGGCAACAGGAACACAGGCGGCACGTCTAGACCGCATCGAAGAAAAGATAGACAATCTGTCTGATGCAATGGTCTCACTCGCACGTGCGGAAGAGAAACTGATTGCTATTGAAAAGAATAATCATACGAACTTCGAGAGAATGAATCGATTCTCACAAAAGTTAGATGATATAGAAAGAAAGGTCGAAGAGAATGCCCATACCGTGGGTGTTATAAACAAACTATTTTGGATACTAATCGCAGCGGCAATCGCTGGTATTATGTCCGCAATTTGGATGAACTAGGAGAAACTAATGAAAACATCTGATATAAAAAGACTGGGTGAAGCATACCAAGCGGTTCTAGAATCATCCAAAGAAGAATCAAAAGCACAGTTCGTTGCTGCTGCTCGAGCTGCTAAAAAAGAAGGTAAGAAAGAGTTTATGTTTGCGGGTAAGAAATTCCCTGTTACTGCAAAGGAAGTTGAGGAAGCTGAGAAGTCTTTAAAGGCATCTAAACTTGACCCTGTAGATGACAAAGCAAATGATAAGAAATTCAAAAACCGTAAAGACAAAGACATCGACAACGATGGTGATGTAGATGACTCTGATGAGTATCTACACAACAGACGTGCCAAGGTCGATGATGAGATTGACGGTGGTAAGAAACCTGCTAAGAATGCAAAGAAAGAATCGGTTGAAGTTGACGAAGCACGTCAAATGAAAGACCCTAAGAAAGACTCTATGGTCTCTAAGGGTGGAAAGACAATCGTAATCGATAAGTCAAAAGAAAAAGAATACCTCAAGAAAGGTTGGACTCTTGCCGAAGAAGACGAAGGTGAAGAAGAAGAACCTAAGAAGAAAGAAGTCAAGAAACCTGTCCCTGCTAAAGACGTGAAGAAAGACGAAGAAGAGAAGGGTGACGATATCTCTGACGAAGAGGAAGACGGTGATGGTGAAACTGAAGCTGAGAAAGACGAAGATGAAGCTGAAGAGAAACCTGCTGACAAGAAGAAGGATGACAAGAAGAAAGAGGGCAACCCCCATACTTCAGACAAGACTCCTGAAATCTCTAAGATTGAAACTGTCAAGAAAGAATCCTATTCTAGTCAATTCGAAGAAATGTGGGCTGCTGTTGCAGAACTAAACGAGAAACGTAAAGAGTCTCAAGGTGCAACTGAACCCGAAGCAATCGACTCAAAAGAATCAAAAGGTTCTAAAGAGTTTGCTGCTAAACATAAGGTTGAGAAAAAGAAACCTGAAGACGTAGGTGAGAAACCATTCAAGGAACAACGTTCTTTAGTTGATATGGCACGTGACGTTCTTGCGGGTAAACAATCATTCGATGAGATGAAAGGTCAAATTGACGCTACAGGTGACGAACCTAAAGGTGACGAACCTAAAGGTGATAAGAAAAAGAATCCATTCGATGGTCGTACAACTGAAGCCAAGAAGTTCTTAGAACGTATGTCTAAGAGGAGAGGTTAATGATAACATTACTAGGTACTCAAGTTGCATGTGGTACAACCACAGGTGCTGCCTCTACATTCGGTGATTCGAATGCAGTAAGACTATTCAATAGTGGTACTGCGATTCGTTTGGTCACGTTGGAAAAAGCAGATGGTACTGATATTGGTACTATCTCTTTGAACGCAAAAGCGGAGATAACATTACGTAAGTCTCCAACTGATAAAATCTTTGCTGCCTCTGCCGAAGTACTCGGTGTTGCGGTTGGATTTACATATTAAAGAGGAAATATAATGGCAAAACTACAAGCACCAGCATGGTGTGAAAATGCAGTCCCTACCCGAAACGGATGGGAAGACCCTATCACAGGCGAACTATACGCAAGTGGTGGATTCACACAAGCACAGATAGATGAATTCTATGGTAATCTACATGTACAGGCAGAAGCTGAGTGGAATCAACTTAATGAAGTACCTACTTCAACAGTTGAAACACTTATTGAAGCACCAGTACATGAGAAATCACTCGAAGAGATGTCCAAACTTGAATTGGAAGCTTTGGGTAGACAACATGGTATTGAGTTAGACAGACGCAAGAACAAGACCACTCTTATTAGTAGAGTTATGGGCGTACTTAAAGACTAAACCTTTTGTCGGTGGGGGAGAGATATCCCCCTTATAGATAACTATATGATGAAATTGACAAAAGACAATATTGTACTTTATGCCGCTAAACACTATTACAATCCTACATGTATTGATAGTGAAGAGTTCTTTGAAGACTTAAAGCGGTTTAGATATATTAAGAGACTTCTTAATCGTTATAACGATAGTGGGGTATTATCAGAAAGACTTATATTAAACCACCTAATAGTCATCTTTAATGTCTTTGGAAATGAGGCTGGATTAGATATGTTGGAACTTCGAGTTGAAGTGGATTACTGGAATGTAATCAAACCATTTCTAATTTTCTTGAACGTCATTGACAATACTATGTACACGAACATAGAGATGGACAAGAAAGTAGTAGAGGCATTACGGGAAATTAGGAACGCATAATATGGGACTTTTAAAATCAGCAACAGACCTTGTATTCACAATAAGGTTTCTAAAATTACTTGTAACACCATTTGAGAAACTTGGTGCATTTAAAGCTGGTATCATCGATAAGGATGGTAAGAAGAACCCCGACTTTAACACCCTCAAAACAGATGACCGTGAAGCATATAGGACACACTATACTGCATTCATTAGACTAGTCATCAACATCAAACGAATCATGGCAAAAGCTCCTGGCGGTCAATCTGCGATTGCACGTTATGGTGCCGCACTCTTACTCATTAAAGAACATGGAGAACTATCCGATAAAGAACTCATGAAGATTCATGATGCAACGGGTATTGATGCAATGAACCTTATTGCGGAAACAAGTGAGTGGTTTGTTATGGATGATGGTGGTTTAGGGCCAGGCATATATCGTATGTTAAACGATACCATGACTACTGACTGTGATGACATTGTAAAAAAACATGACAAGATTCGTGTAGTCGAATCACAACCCAAGGGTACTGTATTGGGTGTACCTATCTATGAGGCTATACACATGAATTCGAAAAGAACTGTGTATATCTCTACAGGAGAAATAAGCAGATGAAGAAATTCAGAGACTATAGTGAAGATGCAACCTCGGTTGGTTCTGTAGCAGGACTAACAGGTGAACCACCTGTACATCTAAAGAAGAAAAAGAAAGAGGACATCAACGTCCTTAAACGATTCATTGAGAACCGTGATGAGAGCGCACGTAAGATGCGTGAGAATATTAAGAAGAGGACTGATAAATGCTAAGTGGATTATTAGGTAGTGTGTTAGGATTTGGGGGTTCAGTTGTACCCGCAATCACAGACCACTTTAAAACAAAGGCAAACAACAAATTTGAATTACAAAAGATGGAGAAGATGGCGGAACTACGTGCCGCTGGATTTGACCACGAGATGAAGATGTTCGAGACGCAAGCTGCGGACAAGGAACATGACCGTCTAATTCAACACGACATTTCAATTAACCAAGGGACTGGATTCATTGCGGGTCTACAGAAGTCTGTACGACCTATCATTACATACTGTTTCTTTGGATTATTCTGTGCAATCGAAATTACCCTACTCAGGGAAGCACTCAATAGTGGTACATCCATTGCGGACTCATTAGGACTACTGTGGGATGGTGATACCAAAGCAATCTTTGCTGCTATCATATCCTTTTGGTTTGGGTCTCGTGCTATAGATAAGTCTCGCAAAAATAAATAAATTTTTTGCTTGACTTTATATGCCTCTTGGTATATAATCACACTTAATATTAGAAATGAAAGTACTGTAAGTTATAAGTATACTTACAGGACAATTTATTACATGGGCAATGGATACAGATGACGATAAAAATAGATAAGAAAAAGGATGACCTACTCGCCTCATATGCAGTAGGAATGTTAAAGGACTTCTACCTAAAAGACCACGAAAAATCACCACAAGAAGGATTTGCCAGAGCAGCAAAAGCTTGGTCTAAGTATAAGGACGAAATGGATGAAGAACTCTCAGAACGTCTTTATAGTTATGTTAGTAATAAGTGGTTTATGTACGCTAGTCCAGTACTTAGCAATGCCCCGAATGGAGAGTCTAAAAAAGATAAGGGGATGCCAATTTCTTGTTTCCTTACTTACGTCCCTGATACTCTTGAGGGTCTCATATCTCATAGTTCTGAGTTACGTTGGCTTAGTGTTTATGGCGGGGGTGTCGGGGGTCATTGGTCTGACGTGCGAACCGTGTCTGACATTGCTCCAGGCCCAATTCCCTTCCTTCACACAGTAGATGCAGACATGATTGCTTACCGTCAAGGTAAGACACGTAAAGGTTCATATGCCGCATACATGAGTGTGCATCATCCCGACCTAATGGAATTCTTAAACATCCGTATTCCTACGGGTGATGTGCAACGTAAAGCATTGAACATTCATAACGCAATTAATATTACAGATGAGTTCATGCAGGCGGTTATCAACAATACCGATTATGAACTACGTGACCCTAAGAACGATGAAGTAAAAGATACTGCAAATGCACGTAAGGTATGGGAGAGAATTCTAGAAGTTAGATTTAGAACAGGTGAACCCTATCTAAACTTTATTGATACCGCAAACAAATCATTACCTCAGAACCTAAAAGACTTGGGTCTAAAGATTCATGGGTCAAACCTATGTAACGAAATTCACTTACCGACAGATGCAGACAGAACTGCGGTCTGTTGTTTATCATCACTAAACTTGGAGTATTACGATGAATGGAAAGACACGACTATTGTCCGTGATATTGTTAGGATGCTTGACAACGTCTTGCAGTACTTTATCGATAACGCCCCCGATACCATTTCAAGAGCGAAGTACTCTGCTGAAAGAGAACGAAGCATTGGCTTGGGTGCAATGGGATTTCATTCCTTATTGCAAAAACACGGTGTCGCTTGGGAGTCGGAAAAAGCAAGAGAAATCAACAAAGTTGTGTTCCAACACATCAACGAACAAGCAGTTGCAGAAACAGAACTACTCGCAGAAGAACGTGGAGAGTATCCTGATGGGATTGGTACGGGAAGAAGAAACTCCCATCTCATAGCGATTGCCCCGAATGCATCCAGTGGTGTCATTCTAAGTACAAGTCCATCTATTGAACCATTGAAAGCAAACGCATATACACATCGTACACGTGCGGGTTCATTCTTGGTCAAGAACAAATACCTCAGTAAACTATTAGATGAGAAGGGTAAGAACACTGATTCTACTTGGACATCTATTATTACTGCAAAGGGTTCTGTACAACATCTACCATTCTTCACTGAAGGTGAGAAAGCAATCTTTAGAACTGCGGATGAACTAGACCAAATGTGGTTGGTCACCCATGCAGCTGAACGTCAAGAGTTTATCTGTCAAGGACAATCCGTTAATCTATTCTTCCCTAGTGGTGCAGATAAGTCATATGTTAATATGGTTCACTTTAATGCATGGAAAAAAGGACTTAAAGGTCTGTATTACCTAAGAACAGAATCAAGTTCTCGTGCAGAGAATGTATCCGAGAAGGTAGAACGTGTCGCACTATCACAAGACAATCGTAGTATCATCTATGGTAAGAAAGATTGTCCGTTTTGTGCAATGGCAAAAGAAGAATTAAAACTTAGAGGTATTGTGTATGATTACATTGACCTCGAAGATATTGGCAAGACTGCCAAAGAGGTGACAGGTCGTAATGTTAAAACAGTCCCCCAAATCTATATCGAAGGTGAATATGTAGGAGGTTATGATGAACTTATGACATACCTAGATGCAAATTCAGATACAGATGATGGAGAGGAATGTAAAGCGTGCGAAGGTTAATAACGTTCGGTGATAGTTTTGTTGAAGGATATGTAAAAAAGGGTGACAACGAGGAAAAGTCTTTTACAGATTTCCTTGGTGAAAGTCTAGGCATAGAATCAATAAATCAAGGTAAACGTGGAAATAGTGACTTTGTTATTTCATATGACGTGCTTCGTTATATAAATAACAGACCTACTATGAACTTGTCTAAGGATTGTGCTTTCCTCATTTCGTGGTCAGGATGGAGACGAGGATATAAAACAAAAATAGAAGATGGACAAATTGAACTTTATGGTGGTGTAGAAAAACGTCTACATTCAGAAGCTGCGTTGGGATGTGCTCAGGTGCATAAACACCAAGTAGAGTTATCACAATATGCAATGGTGGGTTTCTTGACGGCTATGAAGATTCCATTTCTGTTCACTAACTCGTTTCAGGACTTGAAGAAAGTGCAAACAGATTACCCTTGGCGATTACCTTGGGAACATTACATTGAAGGTGAGTCTGACAACAATACCATTCAAGATATATTGAAAGGTACGTGGTTGAAATCACAAGGTAAACGGAAAGTGCTTGGCAGGAATCATCGTAGTAATTCGGTGCAAATAGAAAAGAAATACGGAGACTTAACACATGCGTGTGGTCATCCAACTAGGGCGGGTCATGAATTGATTTCAAAAACCCTAGAACCATATATAAAAGAACTAATTAAATAGGAGAAGAGATGTCATTATTGGACTTTAGCAAAACATACAAACCTTTCCAATATCCTTGGGCGGTAGAACTAACAAAGAAACATGAAGAGATTCATTGGATTGAGGACGAAGCTGAATTGTCCGAAGATGTACAAGATTGGAGAACCAAACTCTCAGACGGTGAGAAAGAATTTATTACACACGTACTACGATTGTTTACACAGTCAGACGTACAGGTAGGAGAGAACTACCACGAGTTACTAATCCCTCGTTTTAAGAACAATGAAGCACGTAACATGTTGTCATCGTTTGCAAACCGTGAAGGTGTACACCAACGTGCATATGCATTGTTGAATGATACACTGGGATTGCCTGATGAAGACTTCCACGCATTTCTAGAATACAAAGAGATGTCAGATAAGATTGACTTCATGAAAGAAGGTAACATCAATACTCATACAGGACTTGCACTTGCATTGGCTCAATCTGTGTTCAATGAAGGTATGTCTGTATTCGCATCATTCGTGATGTTGTTGAACTTCCAACGTTTCGGTAAGATGAAAGGTATGGGAACAATTGTAGAATGGTCTATCCGTGATGAGACATTACACGTACAAGGTAACGCAAAGTTATTCCGTACATTCTGTGATGAACATCCTCGTGTAGTTAATGACGAACTAAAATCTAAAATCTATCAGATGTCTAAGAATGCAGTTAAACTAGAGGACAAGTTTATCGACCTTGCATACAATTCTACAGAAATTCAAGGACTAGAAAAGGATGATGTGAAGGCATATATCCGACACATTGCAGACCGTAGACTATTGCAACTAGGTATGAAACCTAAGTTCAAACAGAAAGATAATCCCTTACCTTGGTTAGACTGGGTACTAAATGGTGCATCTCATGATAACTTCTTTGAGAAGAGAGTTACTGAGTATAGTGCTGCTGGTATGTCAGGTGACTGGAATTGGGATGAGGTGGCTGCATAGTGGAACAGTTTACTTACGCATTGGAATGTATCATATGCGAAGTAGAAACTGAAGTGACTGTGCTTGACATAGACGAACGACCCTTACATTGTCCTATGTGTGGGTCAGAAGTAGAAGATATAGAATTACTGGATGAAGACTAAATGACAAACGACCTAGGAAGAAAGATTCTCGCTTTCTTTATTTTTATTATATTCTTTTGGATGTGGCCGTATAGGTTATTTACCAAGAAGAACAACTGTTACTTTTGGACACTCGAAAAACTCATAACTACAGGTGGACATGTCAACTGGTACAAGTCCGCACTGTGGTATGGGTATCACTGTACATGGGTTGATGAAGATGGTCAAGAATGGGAATATACATTACCCAAGATGAGAAGAACATCCCTACTTAAAGTTATGTGGTACAACGGAGTAGTCCGTAAATTCACTTCAAGGAACAACCACTTCCTATAGTCCTATATACTGTATGGACTGGACATACAATAACGAATCATTTGACCCCACCGAAGAGTTTCTCTCAGATTATCAGGGATTCGTATATGAACTTGAAGAACTCTCTACTGGTAAGAAGTATATCGGTAAGAAGTTCTTTTGGTCTGTCCGTAGACTTCCCCCTCTCAAAGGTGCGAAACGCAAACGAATAGTAAAGAAACAATCCGACTGGAAGGACTACTATGGTTCGTCCGAAACGGTAAAAACCCTCGTAGAAGGGGGTCAGGGGTTCGCCAGACGCATCCTAAGACTATGTTCTACTAAAGGGGAGTGTTCATACTATGAAGCCAAACTACAATTCGAATATGATGTCCTACTCAGGGACGATTACTATAACGAGTTCATTGGGTGCAAAATCCACTCGAAGCATATACGAAAAAGTTCTTAAAACCCCTTTTCTTATTCCAAAATAGTCTTTGACTTATCCTGCCAAACATGTCATAATACACTTGTATTGAGAATGAGAGGTGAGAGAGATGTTCGAGGTTGGTGAGAAAGTTTGGGTCAAGTGTGTTGGTACTGAGTGTTGGGTTGCTGGTGTTGTCACGGGAATGACCCCCAAACGAATCCGAGTCTACAATGAGGTTCGTTGTCTTGAAGGTTTGTACGCTCCCCAAAATGTTCAGAAGCCAGAAAAAAAATGAAATTAATTGAAAAAAACGCTTGACATTTCCTGCCACGCTTGTTATTATAATAACATAATGAAGAAAGAGAGAGAAATTATGAAAAATCAAAAACTAGTGTTTGACGGTGGATATCCTAACAACGATGAAAAAGGTCAATTCATTGAATACCTAATGGCGTTCTATGGTAAAGACCCTAAATGGGATGCGGTTTACAAAGATGCCCAAATGGGTGTCGTGGACGCATATGAGTGTATGGAAGAATACCTTAATGGTGATTATCCTTGCATCGAAGAGAACTGGACTACTGATGCCTACGGTATCAAAGTTCCTACTCACCTTTGGGGTGGTGGAGACACTGTCGATAGAGAGAAGGTTTTTGAAATATATTTTAACAAGTGCGAGGAGGTTGCATAATGGGAATAAACGTAGACATTTATAAACACGGTAATTACGACTGCACCAATGGTGGTGAGTCAAGTTACGCAAAAGGTTTCTGTGTGGTAAACGCAGAAGGGCCATTCGAACCCAGTGAGGACTATCCGTCCGCAACACTGGTAATGGCAGAACCTATCGGTGGTAGGAAGATACTTAGGTTGATTCCGACTCAAAAGTTGAATAACAACATGACCATGTTCGGTGGGAACTATGCGGGTGGTTCAGACTCAAGGTTCTCAAGACTTTGTGATGAACTACTTGGTGGTTCGTTCTACGGTGCTGTTGCTATCCACGATAGGGTGGAAGGATGAGTAAAGGATACAAAAAGGGTACTCTGTTACAGGAGTACTTCTTGAACCCGCACTTCAAACCGACTGAAAAACAGTTGAAAGAAATCGAACTTATTTTGAAAATAACGCTTGACAAAACCTGTTGAGTATGTAATAATGTATTTGTAATTGAGATTTAGGAGAAAGAAATTATGGCGTATGTAAGTCAAGAAAATAAGAAAAAGTTAGCGGTTGGAATCAAAGCCGTTTGTAAGAAATATGGATACAAAGTAAGTTTGGGTGTTCAACACCACAGTACTTTGGTTGCCAAAATCAAAGGTGCAGAAGACATCATGGAAGAATACTGTGAGGTTCAGATGCAACCTCAGAAGGTCTTAGAGAGGGAAAACAGACACTACACGTTTAGCCCTGTCGAAGTAATGGAAGAAGCTAAGAAGTGGGGACACAGAGTCAACGAATACTGGATTCCCGAAAACTACGGTGAGAAAGGTATTGCCTTCTTGACTGAATTGAAAGGTGCTATGGAAGGTGAAGACTTCTTCTGTGAAGATGATGCGATGACTGACTACTTCCACAGAAGTCACTATATTGAAATGAGTTTGTACGCTTAATTAGAAAGGAAATGGATAATATGGAATTTTATTTTGAAATGTTGAATGAGTTGCGTGAGAGCGGAACGATGAATATGTTCGGTGCGCCCAAGTGGTTGCAAGAGAACTTTGGTTTGAGTAAAACTGAGGCACGTGAAGTCTTCATGGCTTGGACTGAGAGTTTCGGATGAGCGCCGTACCTGAGTTCGTAGAGAAGAAAGCAGAAGCAATCACCGAGATGATTGCTGTCTGTAAGAAGCAATTGGTTGAACAAGTCAAGAACGGAGAAGACGAAGCTGCGTATAACACTGAGTGGTTACTCAACGAGTACGAAGAACAGTTGATGGAATTGCGTTCTTATTACTACCCTAAGTAGTATCAAAGGAGTGGTTATGAAAGCAGGAAAAATTTGGGGACAGACTGAACTCATTCATGCGAATGGGGTTTTGGAGTTTCACCGTATTGAATTCAAGAAAGGATTCAAGTGTTCGGAACACTTACATGAATATAAGTGGAATGGATTCTATTGTGAACAAGGACAGATGATTGTTCGTGTATGGCAAGACGGTGACCAAGATGGTCTTGTCGATGAAACAATTCTGAAGGCGGGTGAGTTTACACAGGTAAAGCCAGGTAAAGTTCACCAGTTTGAAGGGTTATCGGACGGTGTCGCATTTGAGTTATATTGGGCAGAGTTCAATCATAACGACATTGTACGTAGAACGGTTGGTCAGAAATCAACCTAAAATAAATCTAAAAAAGGTGTCTGTAGAGATGCCTTTTTGCATATATAATACTATAGAGGAAAGATATTATGGAAAAAGAAGTTTTCGAACTTTTTGAAGATTTTCAAAAACTAACAAAGAAGGCAGATAAGATTAAATTCCTTCGAGAAACAGGGGACAAGTGTCCCGCATTTAAAGACGTTATTCGTGGTGCATTCGACCCACGACTTAAATTCGTATTACCGTCAGGTAAACCACCCTACACCCCTAATAGGCCCGAAAGTGTGCCATCAAGTCTACGTAGAATGCATCGACAGTTCGGTGACTACGTTGAGGGTGCCCGAAGTTCAGCACAACCTCAATGGAAGATTGAGAGAAGTTTTTTACAGTTATTGGAGAGTGTCTTTGCTGAAGATGCATTGATAGTTATTGACATGGTCAATAAGAAATCTCCATCAAAAGGATTGACCAAGAAGTTGGTACAGGAGGCGTTTCCGAGTATGTTACCTTCCGCCTAATTTCTTCACTTCGTTATGAGTTTAACAACCATTAACTAAGGAGACGTTTATGCCGTATAATCAGATAGAACGGTTAAAGAATGATAAAAGAGAACTGGACAATTATATTTACCGAATGAAGAAAAAAGGTAAAGATAATCTCGTCAAAAAGTTGTCTGAAAAACAAGCATTCTTGTCAGCCTCTATCGAACAATATGATGAGATTATTCAACAATCAGCATAAATAAGGAAGGTGATACTATCTCGGAGGGACGCTTGCGTCCCTTCGTCATTTATAAACAGGATATATAATACTATGCCAACGTATGATTTTTTAAATAAGAAGACCGAAGAGGTCGAAGAACATGTTATGAAGATGTCAGAATATGATGACTTCGTAAAGGATAATCCGCATCTTCAAAGACAGTTCACCGCACCCGCCCTGATATCTCAGGCACAAGGGAACATCGTAGGACAAACATCCACTGACTGGCGTGACCATTTGAAACGCATCAAGAAACAGAGTGGCCGCAATAACACAATTAAGACCTTTTAATGACTAGACCTCAGATATTACGTATCGACCACCTTAATACCTTTGACCCCCTAACAGAAAATCAGAAGACATCCTTCGATGCATGGAAAGATGGTAATCATCTTATGATGTATGGTACTGCGGGAACAGGTAAGACTTTTCTTGGAATTTACTTTGCACTCGAAGAGGTCATGAATAAATCGACCCCTCTTGATAAAGTTGTTATCGTAAGAAGCGTTGTACCAACTAGAGAGATAGGATATTTGCCTGGCACTCTCGAAGAAAAACTATCAGCTTACACTGCACCCTATATTCCTATCATGTCAACATTGTTTGATGATGGTAGTGCGTTTGAGAAACTAATAAGACAAGACGTATTAGAAATCATGTCTACATCTCACATTCGTGGATTGACATTAGATGATACCATTGTTGTTGTTGATGAATGTCAGAACCTTACGTTCCACGAACTTGATTCCATAATAACAAGGTTGGGTCGCAACTCAAGAATCATCTTTGCGGGTGATTACAGACAATCCGATTTTACTAAAGAAAATGATAAAAAGGGTATTATGGACTTTATAAATATCATCGAACAACTGAAAAACTTTAGTTGTGTCGAGTATAATTGGAAAGATATTGTACGGAGTGATTTCGTAAGAGACTATATCATGACCAAAGAAATGTTAGGATACTAAAATGAAACTAAGTAAAAATTTCACACTCAAAGAGTTTACTAAGTCATCGACTGCGACTCGTTTGGGTATAGACAACACACCTCAAGACGAACACCTCGTAGCTGCGAAGGCACTGTTCGAGAATTGCGTACAGAAGGTTCGGGAACACTGGGGTATCACACGTATCAGTTCGGGATATAGAAGTCCCGCATTGAATGAAGCAATCGGTGGTTCTACTAGGTCACAACATAGTAAAGGTCAAGCAGTTGACTTTGAATGTGATGGTACGGATAACCTAGAGGTCGCAAAATGGATTAGAGATAATCTAGACTTTGACCAAGTCATCTCTGAGTTCTATGTAGACGGTGACCCAACATCGGGTTGGATTCATCTATCTTACGTAAGTCCTGAAGAGAACCGCAATAAGTGTTTGACTGCAAGACGTGTGGATGGTAAGACTCAATATAGTTTGGGACTGCCTGAATGAATAATGTGATATTCCAGTATATGATTACTGGAGATGATTGTGATTCAAGAGGGCCAATTAATGAAATTCCTAATAGGTCTAGGTCTGCGGTTTATCGTGAAGTCGCAGATTTGTCCGCACACTCGTTTAAGAAGTATGCAAACAAACTAGGTGCGACCCACCATTACTCAAAGAAACAAGTAACGACTGCGGGAATATCAGGACACACCGTTCTATTATTCGAAGTACTGCGACTTGTTTATGATGAGATGTATGATGAGTTCGATAACCTACTCTTTGCAGATACCGACATCGTGTGTAATACCGAAGAAGATATCTTTGAAATGCACGTGCAAAGTGGGAAAGATGTATCGGGTATTATGGAATCCAGTATTCATATTTCACGAGGTATGAACGGTGATAAGTTAGAGTACCCATATGCAAGTTGGGATGATGCTGACCCCCAATACGAATTGATTTGTTCTAAGTACAAGCGACTGGGATATCCCGTGGTTCCTGTAGAAGAAGAAGGTGTCAGGCCTTCACGTGTACATATAATGAATACGGGTGTACATGTATGGACAAGAGAAGCACGACTCAAAGCTCGAAAACTGTTTGACCCTTGGTTAGACTATATGAAAGATGGGGAAGAACATAAAGACCCATTTTGGTTGAACAATGACCAACCTTATATTTCCGCTCAATTAGTAAAACATGGATTGAGTATTAACCATATCAACCAAACATGGAACGATTCACCCCCGCACTATAGACAATGGGAACACTGGAAAGACCAAAACTTCCTACATTATACAGGTGGATTCGGTAAGAAACATTTCCTTGCCGACTACGATGCGGGCAAATTTAAATATATTTAATGCTTGCCAAATCATGTTAAACTTGTTATAATACCAACATGATGAAAGAAAAAGTAAAAGGAAAAAAGATGTTAGACCAATATCATAACGTAATTCTCACGGATGCAGACGGAGTTCTGTTGAACTGGGGTTATGCATTTGATGTATGGATGACTGAGAAAGGTTACATCGCCGAGAACAAACTGGAATATGACGTAGGAAAAATCTACGGTATTACTAGACAAGAATCAAAGAAACTAGTCAGAGAATTCAACGAGTCTGCCCATATGGGTTTTGTGCCTCCGTTAAGAGATGCAATACAGTATGTTAGAAAGTTGCATGAAGAACACGGTTATGTGTTTCACCTGATTACGTCAATGAGTAAAGACGAGAACGCACAAAAGCTAAGAACAATGAACATTCAGAAGTTGTTCGGTGAGACTGCATTCACCAAGTTCATTTACCTAGACTGTGGTGCAGACAAGGATGAAGTCCTTGCACCTTATGAAGGTACTGGATATACTTGGGTTGAAGACAAGGTAGAGAACGCCGAGGCGGGTGCTAAAGTTGGACTAGATAGTATTGTAATGGAACATGGTTACAACATGGACTGTGAGGACTTTCCTCTCATGAAAGGTTGGAAAGACGTGTACGAATACTTAGTAGGATAACATGATATGGGTGAACCCAAAGCCCCCGATGTACATTGGTTAAAGAACCCACCGTTTTATCGGAAGTATACACTACAGTCTCAAAGAGAGGGTGTAAACGATAAGGCGTGGATTAATCACAGAAACCAATTACTACTTGCAAATATAGGCAAGTTAATATCTGATAAAGGTATCTTGGCAGATACAGGTCAGTGGATTGACTGTGACTTCACAGGATTCGCCAAGATGACCTACACAGACTACCACGTCAAAGAAGATGATTACCGCACCAATCGTATCTACAGTACATCAATCAAACAAGAATGTCAACCCTATTTAAACCACTATGCGAGTTTATGGGGGTGTCGTAACTTTAATGTACAAGGTATATGGTTCGCACAATATCAAGACGGTGCAGAGTTTGGATGGCATACTCACGAAGGGTGTAACGCATCCGCTATATACATGGTAGAGTTGCCAGGCGGTAATACAGGTGGTACAGAGTTTCATGGTATCAACTGGAAAGAGACACTTGCAGAAGGAGACCTCTTCTGTTTTCCCGCAATGGTTCCTCACCGTAGTCCTACTATTAACGTTGGACGTAAGACAATCATAGGACTTAATGGCAATATAAATAATTGTCCAAGCAACCTACATGAATTAGAGGGTAAAAATGGAAGAAGAAAAAATTAAACAATATCATCCCGCCGACTCAAACGGTGATGGTACTGTATCAAAAGAAGAACATGATATGTATCTTGAGTTCAAGAGAAAAGAACTTGATGACCAAGATGCAATGCGTGATGCACAACGTAAAATGGCATGGTTTGCATTAGGTGGTATGTTACTATACCCATTTGCAGTAATCATAGCAAACCTAGTCGGATTGGACTCAGCGTCTAAAATCCTAGGTGATATGGCAGCTACATACTTTGTATCTGTTGCAGCTATTGTTGCCGCATTCTTTGGAACTCAAGCATACTCTAAGAGTAAGTAATGGAAAAGATTAGATGGCGAGGAACTCACGGAGTGGGTGACTTTATGCAAGCGCTTAATGTGTGCCATCGATATTCTTTTGATTACAAGAAGTCCCCTGTCAATCTTGAGATGCACTGGGAACATGGGCCCGAATTCCTGTATCATCCTAAAGACCCTGAGACGGTTATCGAAAGGATGAGAAAGATACATGAGATGTATCATGAGAATAATCGTGTAGTAGTCACCCATGTATTTGATTCAAAAGAATTCTACTATGCACCCGAAGATTCTGAACTAAAGGTTAAGAGACGATTCGAGTTTGATTCGGAACGTTATGACGGTACAGGTTCACCCCCAAACGATTGGTGTTTCCACCCCCACGAACACATCGCCCCTCAAAAGAAGATTGTGATATGGACGCCACACTATAACAGAGAACAACCAAGAAGATGGAAAAGATGGTTGACAAGTGATGATTGGTATGGTATAATAGAGCTGCTTCGCTGGAAGGGTTGGATACTACAAGAGTTAACATACAGAACTCCAATAATGGAAGCTTATAAACACATACAAGAATGTAGGTTTATAGTATCCTATGATGGAATGTGGCATTACATGGGTAGAAACTTTAGTAAACCACATTTGATTCCTAGTAAGGAAGGTGTTACTACTTATAACACACCTAATGCGGTTAAACTCAAGTCTAGAGATGAGATGGTAGAATACTTCATCGATGATGATGGATTAGGTGATAGACTAGACAAGTTAAATAAACCTGCTAGGACATTCCGCAGACAGTTGGAAAAAGAATTGAGTGTAAAATTATGAAGATTGATAGAGCGGTAATTGAAATTAATGGTGGGTGTAACTACTCATGTACTATGTGTCCTCAAGATATGAGAACAGGTGGGCGTGATAAGAGATTCCTACGTAAGATGAACCTATTAGAGTTTGAGAATAACGTAGCTGATTGTGCAAAACATGGACTCAACGTAGTTAACCTAGAAGGTAGTGGAGAACCCACACTGAATAGAAACCTACCTGAGTATATTAAGATTGTTAAGAAGTATGGTGCTAAGTGTTTCATGTTCTCTAATGGATTCCGTATGCACGGTGACTTCATGAAAAAATGTGTTGATGCGGGATTAGACTTCTATAGATTTTCTTTTATTGGTTATAACCCTGATAAATACAAGGAGTGGATGCATAATACTCAAGGTGGTAACTTCGATTTCATTTGTAAGA
>Ga0206682_10000649_pt1 | contig 37151 bp, 32 predicted proteins | sample M240m12015metaG_FD_155444 | JGI IMG/M metagenome (GOLD analysis project Ga0206682, IMG submission 155444) | Ammonia-oxidizing marine archaeal communities from Monterey Bay, California, United States - M2 40m 12015 | ecosystem: Environmental > Aquatic > Marine > Intertidal zone | place: USA...
CTCTCCTTCACCTCCTAGCACCTGCACCTCCTGAGATGCCATCAATGCCGGAAGCACCTCCTGGCCTTGACCTTCTAGCACCTGCACCTCCAACAATGGATTTGCTTTCTCCTCTAGCACCTGCTGAAGAGACTGCTGACTCCACTGCTGATGCTCTACTCACACCACTAGCAACACCTGATCCACTCGCTACAATGGACGCTTTGTCTCCTGCAGACGAAAATCCAGTCGCAGCTGGCGAAATTGCTGGCGCTACAATTCGTTCAAGTGTTGAAGTTGACGACGTACCAGGCGATAAACTCGAAGGTACACTACATGAAATTGAGAAGTCAACTCTAACAGCAGACGGTACAATTGTCAAGCAATCCATCAAAGGAACACTGACTGTAAACAACCCGTCAACTGACGACAGAATCTATGACATCGACGTTCTTCTAGATAACGCAGATTCGACTGACATCGGCGGAGATCAAATATCAGTTGATGAACTCGAAGCAGGCAAGAATTACGTTAAGAAGTACTCAGTTGCTGACGCTCAAATGCTTGTCCTACGAGAAAAACTCGACACAAATCCTGCTCGCAACAACGAGCGTTCACTGAGTATTGCACTCTCAGAAGAACCGGGACTTATGGCTCTAGAGATGGAAGTTGAAAACGTATCATCCGTTCCTCTTCGAGACATTGTTGTAACACGAAACTTACCTGACAGCGTACAATTCAACCACACCGCTGGCGCAACAGTTGATGGTAACACAATGACTTGGGAAGTTGGATCGCTACACCCTGGAGAAAAGCAAACTCTATCTGTCGAGGGTCATATAACTGTCACCTCAACAAAGACAATCAAGGCTGGATCTGCCCAAGCAACATACAAGGCTGATGCAACACTTTCGAAACTCTCGTTCCGTGACCTTGATGCGTTCTGCCGTGGATTCACCTACATGCGAGTACGAGAAGATGAACGACCAGACAACTGGATTTGTCAGACAATCTTCGAAAACCGTTCATCCTTTGCAGTTGATCTTGTCAAATTACAAGTTCGCATGAAGGGAAGTGACGATCTCTTGTTTGATGTTAATGACGTTAAGGAAGACGTACATCCTCAAGGAAAGTGGGAAAGTGAAGAACGAAATGTTATGGCAACTGCTGAGCCTGACTTCACATACGACCTCTCTTACACTGTTCTGCCAAGAGCAATCCAAAAGACAGAAGGAACAATCAGACTCGAAGAGAGCAGTTTGACTGTTGTCGATGCAGATATTTCCAAGAAGTACTCTACAGATACTCTGAAGTCCTTTAGACAACAACATGTCTCTGCTTCACTCAAGGTAAAGAATACAGGATCTGCTACAATCAACCTTATGCGCATTACTGATGACATACCCGGATTGTTCCAAGCTCCTGATATGGATGCAATGACCATCATCATCGATGGAAAGGAACTTCCTGTCGACCAATGGAAGGGAGAACTTTCTGCTGGAATCACTCTTGAGAAGGAACATCGCTCACCTGATGGTGAAGGGCACACAATGACTCTTACCGTTGGTACAAAGGGACCTATCGGCCTCAAGCCAGGCAAGTCAATGGAAGTCAAGTACAGACTCAATGCACCTGACCCAACACCGGCAAATGAGAGAGTCGATGCACCTGCTCGATTCCAATTCAGTTCAGAGCAATTTGGACCGGTTTGTCTTCGTGACGTACCAAATGCACCATCTGTCCGTGTTAGCCACTTGAGAAGAAATTTCTCCGCAGGAAAGCAAGCAATCCCTATGGGTGGAAAGGGTCGCTACGAAGTTCTCATTCTCTTTGAGAACAACGGTGACACTGCTCTTCAAGATGTATTCATCAAGGACGTCATCCCATCCAACTTTGAAATCAAGGATTGGCATGTTCGAGGGGCTGGTGGAGACAAGCGCACAGATGTTGACATGAGCACAAACGAAACCGAAGATGGTATCGAAATTACTTGGAAACTTCCAGTCGTTGGCAAAGGAGAGCGTCTTGACGTATCCTTTGAGATCAAGGGCGAAGGCGAGATTGATGCTGAAGCACTCAACAGATTCCACGGCGCTCACTTTGGTGATGAACTTGAATCTGCTGAAGAAGAAGTTGTTGAAGAAGCACCTGCTGAAGAAGAAGTTGTTGAAGAAGCACCTGCTGAAGAAGAAGTTGTTGAAGAAGCACCTGCTGAAGAAGAAGTTGTTGAAGAAGCACCTGCTGAAGAAGAAGTTGCTGAAGAAGCACCTGCTGAAGAAGAAGTTGCTGAAGAACCAGCCATCAAATTCCGAGAAGACATCATGCTGAGAGTCATGGAAGAGTTTGGTATCGAAGACCGAGATGCGTTCCTAGAACACTCAATGAACTTTGATTTGGATGACAATGGATACCTGAAGAAGGCTGAATTTGTTGCTGCTGCTGAAGCATTCACTGCAGGAGAAGCATCCGAAGAAGAATCAGCTGAAGAAGTTCCATCAGAAGATGGCGGAACTGAGGCAGAAGAATCCTCTGAGCCAAAGTCGTGTCCTATCTGCTCAACATCAAACGATGCCGACGCAGGAACATGCTCAGCATGTGGCTACACCTTTGAATGATTCAAAACGGTAAGTTCCATTGGGGCCATTCCTCGTGATCCGAGGAACTACTCACCAGAACGATGACATGACGTCTCGTGTTTTGAAGTACTTCATTGAGAGATGAATGCGTTGAAGGCGGGATGACTCCATCACGCAAATCGACAGCAAGCCAGGCAGTAGGATATTGTTTGAGGCATGCTTCAAGTTCTGCCTCAATTCCTTTTGGAGGGACGCCTTGGCGAACACTCGCTAGAAAGGACCAATCAGAGATGGTGCGACGTTCACTATCTGTCCAGAGGATGACACGTTCAGTCATCTGAATTTTATCAAGTTGTTCAAGCGCTTCAGACTCAGTACAGCAAACCGGTCTTCCAGGCATAGGCATAGGAACTGGGTGTTGCCATGTGGTGGTCACATCGAGAGGTTCTTTCCGGCGCATGTGTAGAGGACTACATCCTATCGTTTGAATTCAACGGAAGACCAACCTTCATGACCCTCATGCATCACAGTAGTACCATGGCGAGCCGACCAGCACCACCACCACCCCCTCCACCAAATGGTTCAATGCTCACAATGTTGCTCGTCATGATCTTGATGAGTTTCCTCATCATCAATCCAAATATTCGTAATTCCCTTGGAAATATGGCGGATCCAATCCTTTCTCCAATTCTACCAGAAACCCAATTCTTTGTGCTCACAGTCCTCATATTGGGTACCTTCTCAATGACAATGAATACTGTGCTCCGTAATCTGTTCATGGATCCTATCGCTCAAGCACATATTGCTCACCGACAAGGTCAAGTTCGCCGAATGATGAACGACGGACGAATGAGTCGCGACCCTATTTTAATGGAAAAAGCTAACACGCTTCGAGAACAAATGATGCCGGAACAGTTGAAGGTTCAGATGGGTGCAATGCGTCCAATGATGTTCACAATGATTTTCATTATTGGAATCTTTGCATGGCTTACAACTGCTGTTGAATCGTTTAGAGTGGATTATGTATCCTTACCGTGGACTCCTCGATGGAACCTACTTGATGACAAGTTTCTCTTCTTCCCTGCATGGATTTGTGCCTATATCTGTATGAGTGCACCTCTTGGGAGAATCGTTGACCGTCACATCAAATTGATTCGCTACAGAAACCACCCAGTGGTTCTCGCAAATGAAAAATTGAGCGAGCCACTGCTTCACCTAGTTGTATCAGATGAAGGTAATGAATCGAAACAAGCCAAGAACCGACGAAGTAAATCTCGCAAAAATGGTCCAAAAAAGCAGCAGAAAGTTGCTGCTAAGACTCAAACTAAATCCGCAGATAAGGACACTTCAACAGAACACGTCTGCCCAGAATGTATGAGTGAAGATGTTGCAAAGAAGGGACCTCGTTCCCTGCGATGCAACGTCTGTTACCATGAATGGGTGTGAACGATGCTACAGGTGACGATTTCTGGGCATCCAGGAAGCGGCACAAGTACACTTGTATCTTTACTCTGTGAAGCAAAAGGCTGGTCATCCCTCAATGGAGGAGAGTTGTTTCGTCAAGAAGCGAAAAGACGCAATATGACTCTTGCAGACTTTGGCCAATTGTGTAAGGAAGATCTTGAAGTCGATCGACAACTCGATGCCCTCCTGAAAGAACAAATGGTACGAACTGATGATGAAGCACCATCCGTTATTGAAAGTCGTCTCTCAGGATGGTGGGCATACAAACTCGGATTATCCACCCCACGCATCTGGTTAGAAGTAGATGATCTTGAACGAGCCAAGCGAGTACAAGCTCGAGAAGGAGGAGATTTGGATTCCATTGTCGATGCAAATAAACAACGGTCAAAAATTGATGAACAACGATTCGATGAATTGTATGGTTTGCTTCCACAACAAACGGAACCGTACACGCACATCATCAACGCCTCTGACCTAAACGCTCAAGAAGTGCTGGCCTCGGTTCTCCACATATTGGAGGAATACTAATGGGTTCTGCAACTATGATATTAGATGAAAAGGCATCAACTGATGAGGCTCTTGGCACTTATCCAGACCAAAAAACCATTGAGCAGCGTCTCGAAGGGGGATTCTTCCTTCTCGACAAAGGTGCAGGTCCAACTTCTCACCAAGTTGCAGCATGGGTCCGTGACCTACTCGGATTAACACGTTTGGGCCATGGAGGAACACTCGATCCATTCGCAACAGGCGTCCTTCCACTCATGGCTGGTAAGTCCATGCGCTTAACCAAACAGATTCTTGAGCACGACAAAACATACATCGCAATCTTCCAAATGAAGAATCCAGTCGATGAAGATCGAATGGATGAAGTCATTCAGCAATTGACCGGACGTATCTACAACGTACCTCCAGAAATTTCTGCAGTTCGTGTTCAAGTTCGAACAAGAAGAATTCACGAGTTTGAAGTTCTCGATCGAAATGAAAAACTCCTCATCACTCGAATTCGATGTGAAGCAGGAACCTATATCCGAACAATGGCCAAAGATATGGGTCTCTTGTTGGATCAACCAATTACATTGAAGGAACTTCGAAGAGAAGACTCTGGAAATTTTGACCTCAAAGATTGTGTTCAACTTCATGACATTGCAGATGCTGTTTGGTTGTGGAAAGAATGCAACGAGCCCGAAGCACTTTCAAGAATGCTTCATCCTATTGAAAAACTGATGACACATCTTCCTCGGATTATTGTCAAAGATAGTGCAGTAGCTGCATTGGCGCATGGTGCACCATTGCTTCGACCAGGATTAGTATCGATCCCAGGTGATCTTTCTGTTGGACAAAACGTTCTGGTAACAAGCATCAAAGGCGAAGCAGTCTGCTTCGTTAAGGTCAATTTCAACAGCAAGGATATCTCAACTATGGAAAAGGGCGAAATTGCACGACCATCAGCGGTATTGATCGGAGATAACGTATATCCCCGACGCTGGTGATTCAAGCTTCGTAGTACTCTTCGTAGATGTATTCCTCTGTTTCTATTCGTATTTTTAATTCTGACATGTCCCCACACCCATTCCATCAGTAAAACTGAACGACCCCCACAGTCTTGGAATAATCGCCGCTTTGGCATCTCCAATATGAAGATTCACGTGCATTTGGAGATTATCCGACAAGCGGATATTGGTTTCATTTCACCTCTAAGTGAATAAATCCAATCTACAAAAGCAAAGGAAAATTAGACTCAACCAAAGTAAACTGGTTCATCACCATCTTGCCATTGTTTATGCTTGACCATGGATGCTCTGAACAGATTACTCTCAAGGATTCCTTCGAGCCACTTGAGAAGATGAAGTAGAGGAAGTTGGTTAAACCATTCTCGGTCTGTATTTGCAAATTGCCGGACAAATGGTGATAGTGCCAAGTCTGCTAAACTAATGGTATCTCCACACAGGTATGCTTGATTGGATAATACCTCTTCGTATGTCTCGAGAATCGCTACTGCATGATCTCTGTGTTCCTCTGAAGAGAGAACGTCCTCGTAACGATTGTTGTATTTGTATCGATCAAGATGATACTTGAAATCTCCATCATTAATCTCAATATGTTTCTTCCAGTCACCGACAAGCCATGATTCATCTAAACTCCAAAGCATGATGTCAAGACTTTCTTCGATTACGGTTCCATCTTGAAGCAAAAGGACAGGTACTGTTCCTTTTGGTGAGATTTCCATCATATGTTGTGGACGATCTCTGAGGAGAACTTCTCGCAGTTCAACTTCGACTCCTGAATTAAGTAAGGACATTCTTGCTCGCATTGCGTAAGGGCAGCGACGGAAGGTGTAGAGAATTGGTTTCGTCATTTCATCACTCATACTTTCGTATCTTTGCTGGAGCAAGGAAGGTAAAGCCACCGATGATGACAACAAGAGCAATGATGCTGATAATCCAAATGGTTGTTGTCGACAAGGCTTCATCTGAATTAACTTCAGCAACCACTGACGATTCTATCAGCACGAGGTTCTTTGATCCTTCGTTATTGGTTTCATCGCCTTCATCAATGAGTTCACCGCCATCAACAATGGCGTCGACACGAATTAATTGACCTTCAACCGGTGCTTGGAATTCACATGTAGCAATCGACATTGCTCCAGGTTCAAGGGTTGTAATTGTGGCAATATCGCCCACAACACCATTCACAGTACATCGAATAGTTACCATCTCAGCATTTACGAATCCATCATTTGCAACATAAACTCGAGCCGTAACATAGGAGCCAAGTTCAATTTCAGTAAGTTCAACAAATGTCCCGTCTGCCGAGCCTTCTCCAACAACCACGGAATCGATTCGCAGGTCAGGTAAGGAGCGTACATCCAAATCCAATACTCTCTCTACGCAAGTTGTCTCGTCGCAAAGAGTCAGTTCAACAGAGGTATAGCCAGGAGTTGGAGCAGTAATCAGAAGGGAGCTGTTGATTAAATCAACCTCAACCCAGGTTTTGTTACTCGAAAGCGTAAGATCTGCAGGCAATGTATCAACGTCAGACCATGTGAAACCGAGAATCGTTGCAACAGCATGCTCAACGCGGACCAATGAAGGGAATTCATTCAACACAGGGGCATCATCGATTGAATTGACGATAATATTGAATGATTCAACATGACTGTTCCCTGCTTCATCAGAAACTGTCATCATTATCTGAGCGGAACCTGATTGTTCGGAAAGAAGAGAAACTCGGACTTCACCTTGGTCAAGACTTACATCGACTAAATCAGGTTGAGAATTTTCAATTTCAACATTCAACAAGTTTGGATCCGTTCGGTCATCGGTACATCGAGTCAACAATGGAACGAATATTCCACCACCATCTTCGGAGAGTTGTTGATCTCCAATGAGTTGGCATACAGGATCTTCGTCATAGAAAATATCATATCCACCACTAACTTCTATAGAATTAACTTCCAATGCTGTTGTACTTGCACTTCCGTCTGAATCCCAAGTAAACCAAGACTTGACCATGATGCTAAGTTCAGTTTGTCCAGGATTCATATATGCACCGATTGGAATTTGATGATTAAATTCACCAACGGAAACAGGAAGATTCGCAACAGTAGCACCACCTACTGAAATTGTCCATCTGGAATAGTTTCCATCGATTCCAGAGCCATCGCCATAAATTCTGCCAGCAAGACTCAATGTCGGATCATTAATATCAACTCGAACAGATGTTATGCAAGAAGTATCTGTGAGAATACGTACTTTGAGATATTCAGCCGCAGGTAGGGCTTCTGTATTGTGAATTGTAAAGCCAGTAAAGGATTCTCCATCCTCAGAGGTTGCATATTGAACGCTTACATTACTTTCAGTTCCAGTTTCGTTAACATCGAAGTGAATACGGCCAAAATACTGCTCTGCAGGGCGTTGTAGGACTTCGCTTGTCCAAGACCCAATCGTAGTCATATCAGTTGATTCAAGGCCACATACCGAAAGGGACATGCCATTGTACTCCCCTTGACTCATATCGATTTCTTGTATAGGCATTTCATGTCCTGAAGCTGTTGAAACCGCTTGAGCGACTTCACCACCATACCAAGCAGATTCCATTGTCACCTCAATGCCAATTGCATCCAATTCGAGACGTGCATCATCACTCTGACCAACTGAGACATAGTCCATGGTGAGCTCAATCGAAGAAAGCATCGACCATGACCAGTCATCGACTGAATCAATACTTAATCGATATGCGGAATTATTGATGTAATCAATTGCTCCGTTTGTGTTGGACCATGTTCTCATGAGATCAGTCCCATTGGACCAATCCATGGATAGTCGAACTGAATCAATACTAAGTGTATCAGTGACTTTGAATGCCACAAGAACATCAACTGAGGTAATGATGTATTGAGTTGAAGCTGAGAAGTCAAATCCATCAACACTCATCACTGGACCGGTGGACCAAGCGAACAAACCATCAGGAGAACCAACGACGTTATCAGATGCGGAAGGACTGTTTGCACCCCAATATTCCATTGAATCAAGATTCTGAGGTCGTTGGTGAACCATCGTTATTCGTTGGTCTGCAACCATTGCATCAGTGTATGTAGCTGGTTGGGAAGTGAACGAGGTGGTAGCCTGCATCGACCAATCAGAAGCATCAGTAAGTGATCCTTGCGGGAACAAATCGTAATCAGTGGTTTCATGCACACTACGAGCACTTGCTGGATTCAGAGTAGGTACGAGCAGCACACCAAAAAACATCATACAGAGAAAGACGGAAGTCAGTTTGGCTCGCATGGTTTGGACATTCAGCGGTAGCATTTCAATGAACGGGTTTCTCGACTGTCCGTCGGATTGTTGAAATACCTCGCTCATGACGGCTAAATCCCTATGGCTGTGGTGGTGTAGGGGTTAGCACGGCAGATTGTGGTTCTGCCAGCCCGGGTTCAATTCCCGGCCACGGCCCCATTTATTCTAATTCAGATGAGTCAATCATGTGACCCATACGTCGAATTTTAGTTTGCAAATAGCCCACATTTTCGTCGCCAATGCCTGCGATAAGCGGTACTTTTCGAGCAACAGTAATCCCATGACTTTCCAGTTGCTTCACCTTATCGGGATTATTTGTTAACAGAGCAACTGATGTGATGTCTAGGTTCGAAAGCATTGTTGCTGCGATCTCGTAATCTCGTTTGTCGGCAGGATGTCCAAGCATTAAATTAGCATCGAGCGTATCTGCTCCTCTATCTTGCAGATGATAGGCTTGAATCTTAGCATGAAGACCAATTCCACGACCTTCTTGCCGTAAATAAAGTAAACAACCCCATCCATTCTCAACGATTGCAGCCATTGCAGCATCAAGTTGAGGACCGCAATCACAGCGGAGTGACGAGAAAGCGTCACCCGTCAAGCATTCTGAATGGACTCGAAGAAGTACTGGATCAGGCCCTTCCATCGAACCTAACATAAGTGCAACATGGTCAAGACCAGTCTTTTCTTCATGGTGGACATGGATGTCGAACTGACCCCACTTTGTTGGTAATTTAGCTGAACTAGGAACATCAGACTTCATTTTGCATCACCTCAATTAGAAACGTAAACTCACCTTGACTTTGTTTAACATCCACGATTTGATGTGGCGTTCTGTCAACCATCATAGGAATGTCATGAAGTGTTTCAGGATCACTTGCGAGCACCTCAAGAACCGAACCTTCCATCATTGAAGAGAGCGCTTGCTTGGCTTCTGCAACGGGGACAGGACAAAAGAAACCAAGCACATCAAGACGATGTGTGGCCTTCTTTGTTGGCTCATCCATACACAAGCCAATCCATTCACCTTTTCAACACATCCGAAGGAGAATTCCCCCCCCACACAACATGTTCAAGTGGAGCGGCCCCGAGCATCAACCGATGGCTGCTTCCGCCTCGACGAAACATAAGGATGACATGAGTTGGTCCGAAGTTGGCCAACTCGGTCTTCAATATGGGAAGATTCCATTGGCTTTACTCGCAGTTGAAGCGCTGTATTGGTTCATTACCCAGCCATCGGATACACTTGCATTCATTCAGGTCACAGAAGCGTATATTTGGAACGAAGTGACACAACTGATGTTTGGTGAATCAGCATCGACACTCTCGGAACATAGCGGTTGGATGACGCGAATTGATTTCTATCATGAATCGTTCCCTGGTCAATTCGATTCAGTCGGCCTCTACGTCTCTGACGAATGCGCAGGGATTCATGAGATGATCTTCGTTTCAACGCTTGTACTGATGACAGATGGTGTTTCCCAACGACAACGATTCAAGGCGGTAGGCGTCATGTGTGCATTAGTATATGTCCTCAATATCGTTCGACTCGTTGCTTTCTACCCAATAGCAGTTGATGGTTGCATCGATAATCAAAATCAAGCAGACTGCTTAAACAACATGTGGGAATTTCACAACTTCGTCTACAAGTGGGGCTTCCTGATTGTCCTCTTACTCATGTGGCTCGTCTGGTTTAGATACATTGGAGCAAGTACTCGTACGCTCAAAGCATCTCAAGAAAAGAAGGAACAATGGAGAATCATTTTCAGGAGACGATGGTCAAGACTTCACTATGGCTTGCTCGTTACAATGATCACGTTTTTCCTCATCTCATGGCTATGGATTAACGCCAACACAGAGGCAACCAATGCTAAGGAAGTGATCGATTATTGCAAGTTTAGTGACCTGACGACAGGTACCTGCATAGAAGCCCAAGCAAATTGGGACAATGCGATACAAGGAGCTTGGTCATTTGCAGTCCTCGGATTAGTCCTAGGAACAGCAGGAATGTATGAAATCGAACGTAAGGATGCATCTGGGGATTGGCCAGAGCGCCCAACGAAAACTACGAAAGAAGAAATGATTCAACCTGAAGAAAAGAAATCCAAAGAAAAGCCAAAAGGCTCTTGGAGAAATCGTACTGGTTCTTCAGAAGAAGAATAATCAGAGAACTGACGCTTGGACGATTCCGTCACCCATTGGATGAACGTTAAGCGCTTTCATAGCCAATCCAAGTTTGCTGCTGTGGATGGAAACAACAGTGGAATCACCATCGTAACGAACATCACCAATAGCAAGCGAGTCACATCGAATATGTTGTTCAAACCATGTTGCAATGGTTCGAGGTGAACCGAGTTGTTCACGGTTTGAATGAATCTTAATCGAAACAAATCCGTAGACGTCTGCAGTTTCTCCATAATCATCTTGCTTCTTCACCGGATCTCTGTCGACACCATCTGGAAGATCGGGTGCCTCTGCATCAAGGATATGCAAGTTGTAAGTTGCAATGATTTTGTTCATCTGTGGTGCATCGTCCTTTGAGACAAGACTCCAAGCCTCTCCATGACGGCCAATACGACCTGTTCGGCCAATACGGTGAATGAACGAGTCAATGTCTGATGGTACGTCATAATTAACAACGAGCGTGATTCCATCGATATCAATACCACGAGCTGCTACATCTGTAGCAATAACAGTCTTGATTTCCCCTTTACGGAAAGAATCGATAATGCGTTCTCTCTGGTTTTGATTCAAGTCCCCGTGAAGGCTTGCAACATCGAATCGATGCTTCTTCAAGCGCTGAACAGCCAAGTCAACCATACGCTTTGTGTTACAGAAGACAATACTCTGGTCTTCATCACCCATACGAACAAGCAATCGTCCAAGAGCCCATAGTTTGTTGGTCCGTCCAATTGAAATGTTAAACAAGTCAATTGGTGGTACGTCCAATTCCTCTTGATTGGTCATGACGAATTCAGGTGTGTTCATGAACTCGTTAGCCGCATCAAGAATCTCTTGAGGGAATGTGGCTGAGAAAAGCAAGGTCTGCTTACGAGACGTTGTACGCTCGAGAATCCACATGATGTCTGGAAGGAATCCCATGTCTAACATGCGGTCTGCTTCATCCAAACAAAACATCTGAACCATGGAAAGGTCGAGGTGACCACGTTGGCTCATGTCCATCACACGACCAGGAGTACCGACAATGATGTCAACACCATCGTCAAGCCCTCTTGCTTGCTTTTCTAGATCAGTACCGCCATAGACGGTCATAATCTTCAAGCCAGAGTCTCCATGAAGTTGCGTCATCTCCTCAGCAACTTGCTGCGCAAGTTCACGAGTAGGTGCTAGGATGAGAGATTGAAGTGTACCACTTGCCTCACATGATTCCAAGATCGGCAGACCAAAGGCTGCAGTCTTTCCAGATCCTGTTCGTGCTTGACCGATGACGTCACGGCCACTTCGAGCCAATGGAATCGTGTCTCGCTGAACTTCAGTAAGACATTCCCATCCCATTGCAGAAATTGCATCCATCAGATGGTCAGGTAAGTCGAGCGAATCGAATCTCGTTTTGGTGAACATGTTGCTCCTTCCGTTTCATTCGGTTCAGGCCACCGAAACGGAGGTGGCCCCCACTACACTTCAAAAGTTCTCGCGCTCTTTCTTTTCAGCCTGGAGGATGCCCAACCAGTACTTCTTAGCATTGTCACGGTTGAGTGGTCGACGCATTTGTCGAACGTGCTCTAGGATGTATTGTCTGAATTTGAGAGCCTTGGTGCGGTTCACTCCTTTTGGCGTGATTCCTTCCCAAAGTCGGTCGAATTGTAATTCTTTATCGTCCATCATATGAAGACCTCGATGGCCAACCGACTCAACACCCCCTCATAACCATGTCGTTATGGGTCTTGAGACAAATCGTCCTTTGAATCAAGTAAAGGAGGTCGATCTAAGGGCGCAGATTCCAGTCCAACAGATTGTCCTTGGGCCTGAGCAACCTCTCGCTCCAAAGCAGGAACGGGTAGAGCTGGAGCAAGGAAAGTATTCTTCTGAGCCTCAGTACCTTCAATCGAAGCATCAAAGGTGTATTCATTCAGCATCTTCTTCAGCTCATCGTTGGTTTCAGTTTGAAGTAACTCTGTTGCAATAAGTCGCAATTTGTCTTCAACCAAAAGCATTGGAAGCATCTCAATACATGACCGGCGAACTTCGACGTTCGTGTGCCGGGTTCCGTTCATAATCAGTGTTCGAGCACGTGAATCATCAGTATCCATCGAACGAATTGCTCGAAGCGCATTGTTACGAACTTTCGCATCAGCATCAAGAATGGCTCGCTCAGTAAGCATAATCGCAATACGGGGTTCTTTTTTCGACAACGAGGCAAGAGTACCAGAAGCATTGCGACGAACATCAGGATCTGCATCATTGAGAGCCCAAGAAATCAAATCCCAACCCATTGCTCCAGCGCGTTGTACAATGTTTCGCAACAGTTTCGAGGCCTTTCGACGAAGTCCGACATCATCGACGAGCAACAACTCGTCAATGTGGTCACAAGCCACTTCCGGCCAAGTTTCTGTAAGCCCCTTTAGCCCTCGCCAAGCAGGTTCACTTCGAGCATGAACCGGAGAACGTAATTCCTGGGCAAGAGAACTGTCAATTCCAGATGGGAACGTAGGTGCCGAATCTTCAAGGCATTGGCTTGCGGCTTTGCGAACAGTTGCCTCATCATCATCGAGAAGAACAGAAAGCCAATCGAACAGTTCATCAGAACGTTGCTCAGCAACTACTGGAAGAACTTCAAGTGCTGCAATTCGAATACTTGGCTCATCTGACTCTAACGCCTTGAGCAGACAAGCATGGGCTCTATCCGCCCAAACACCCTTCAACCTGCCAAGGCCCCTGATACCATCTTCACGAGGCAGAGTGTATCTTTGGCCACCCCAATCGATCTGGAGTTGTGGAATTTCACCGTTGGCAAGAGCAAGAATATCTTTTCTCGAACATTCCTGCCATGGCCCAGTGGCCTGCTTTTTGGTACTTTTCTTACGTTGCTGACGCCCTGTAGCGATAGGAAGCCCAGTACGAGGGTCGCGTGCAATGTAGTCTTTTGACATCTACCAATCGAGAGTTGCACATGCTCAGGAGATATGAACTTTCACAATACACAGGTCTGTCCATAGATTGGTAATGCTCAAGAATAGGATGAAACACAGGGGTGCCATGAGGAAAGGAAAGATTGCACTTCATTTCGTCATCACTGGACTAATCCTAATGGGTACAATACAACCAAACCCGGCCCTTTTGGGAACACAGCACTCCGAGGTCGAGCATTCCATTGGAGAAGAAACAAACTTCTCAGACCCAGGTTTTCTCCTCAATAAAGTAGCACGTAATGCCACCATATCGGAACTTGAACTTGTTCGTCCTGAAATTACATGGTCTCCAACAACAGGAGGGGGCCTTTTGATTACAAGAGCTCATGGTTGCATGGCGCATGATACAACCAATGAACTCGTCTACTTAATGGGGGGAAGAACAGACCCTGACCCTCAACAACAGAATGACGAAGCTGCAACCAATTTGATTGAGATATTCAACTTATCAACAGAAACATGGTCAATGTCTTCATCCCTTATGCCCAACAGCCAGCAGTACCATGAGTGCGTGCAAATTAATGACAAGGTATACTCAATGGGAGATTGGTACCCAGGTTCCAATCCAGCACGGAAATCAACAGGCCAGATACAAGTTTATGACATCTTAACAGATTCATGGTCAACGACACCACCTGCAATGCCTGCAACGAAAGAAGTTGGGAACTTTGGAATGGCTGCAATTGGAACCAAAATCTACATTGCTGGTGGAGTACAAAATGCATCAGCAAATGATGTGACAGACCGATTACTGGAGTATGATACAATAACAGGAATGTGGACTGAACTCGCTAATATGTCCTACAAACGATTTGCATTCCCATTGGTGGCATATCACGGTAAATTGTACGCATTTGGAGGTTTGGAAGACCAATACAACTGGATGAATAAGCCAGTCCACAATACATCCGAAGTTTATGATCCATCAACCGACACATGGACGAATCTTCCAAACATGTCATTCCACATGTTTGGGATGACACCAACCGTTCATAATGATGAGATTATACTCATCGGCGGTCATGATAAGAATGGCAAATCGAAAGAAACATGGGGTTATGTTCCAGATTCAAATCAATGGCGTCGTCATGATGATCTCTCGATAGGTGTCTTTGACTTAGCCGCTATTGATGTGGATGGAATGACTGTTTTTGCAGGTGGAGATATCTCGAATGCCCCCTATGGAACCTTCGGAGTCACCTACCTTGATGAAAGTGAAATCGCCCCAAAAATTGACAACCACACCGGCTGGATTTCCTCGCCTGTGAACATTCTTTCAACGACCGAACACGGTTCAGCCTCCCTCATGTGGATAAGCCTCTCCGGAACAGAGCCGGCAGGAACCTCACTTGGACTCCAATATCGAATCTCGAACTCAGAATCAGGTTTAGCGAGTGAGACATGGAAACCAGTAGATACAACCAACCCTGCAAACTTAGCACTACTTGGCATTGGGAATCATTCACTCTCTTCAATTGCTGCCAGTGATAACGGACTCATGGAATACAGAATTCAAATGTATACCGACGAGGTCCAAAATTGGACCATACCTGATTTGGATTCAATAAAATGGGGAGCAGAGGAAGCTGCATTCGATTTAAATCATCCAGCAGTGATTCAACCAAATGCACCGCAAGTCACATTTTCAACCTTCCATTCGGCTATGGAAGATCAACTTACGGAACCAGCAACATTTGAGTTTGCGATGATTAAAGCAACCTCTGAAGGATTCTTTCAGCCAAACGCTGAATGGACAACACTTCGACTAAAATCAGATGGTTCAATCTTGAATGTGGATGATGAGGACGGTTTGTTGAAGGGATATTTGCCTTCGATTCTCCCAGCCGTCAACGGTGTGAATGAGGTCAATTGGAATTTATCCTTTAATGACATGGACACCGATAATATCCTCATACGTACCTCAACGGAAGGCGTCGCAACATCCACCTACACACATCCCACGCCAGTTGAGATTGATCGTAGCGTATCAGTATTCATTGATGAGGTGTCATCCAACTTCTCAACTCAAGGAGATGAGGCAATCCAACCCAATGAAGTCATCATTGGCGGTTCTACATTGACTGTTTCAGTCGATCATGGATTTACCACAACAGGCCTGCGACCATTGTCTAACAACATCAAGGTTCGAGTGAATGTGGACATCGCTGGAGAAACACCTGGCGATGTCAACCAACCAGTCGCTTGGTACAATACTTCAACAGCGTATGTTAATTTGAATGCGAATCAGCAAACAGAATTCGTTACAACTCTTCCATCCAACATATCAGGAACTACTTACATAACAATCGATGCTCAAACGATTGATTCAATAACCTTGCAAACAGATTCACAAGTATCCACTTTTACATTGGATTCTTTTGCTCCGGTTGTTGCAACAACATCGCCATTATTTGATTCATATCTTAATGTTAATCAGAATCGAAGTGTTGAGATTAATGTGTATGATCTCGCTGGCTTCAATGAAAACGCTATCGAAACATGGGCATGGATAGAAGGCGTCCATGATTCCAATTCAAATGGAGTTTCAGAACCAAGTGAACGAATAAACATCCCAAACAATATCATCAATATAGGAACAGCCTGGCAGGTGACCTTCAACATTAATGAATCTGGAAACCAAGAAGGAGATGCAATACAAGTATATCTTGAAGGGACAGACAAGGAAGGTCGTTCGATTGATACAGATGGAACCGAACAAGGACACTTGTACTGGACAAGTCGCTTACCGACAAAGGCAGAAATTGTTTCGGTGGAGGAGAGATATCCAACTTTGAGCGGAATCCCTCAGCTTCTAGAACCAACTAAAGTAGCTGGCTGGGACGTAGTCGTTCGTGATGGAAATGGTTTGAGTGATATAAACACAGTTCGGTTTTCACTTGGAGGAGATGACGATTTGGGAATTCTCTTCACCTTAAATGAGGGTTGTTCTGCAATGGATGCAAGACTGGCAATTACAGATTCATGCATCGGAACAATCGTTGGAGAAGAACTCCATATCCAATTTGATTTCGTGGTATTGTGGGACTTAACAACAAATGGTGTTAACTTAGGACAAATCGAAATTCGAACGTATGATGCTGATGGATTCAAGTTCCATAACGAGAACTCTGCTTGGACATTTGATCGAAATATCAACATCGAAATTGATTCTATAAAAGACATCACTGGAGGATTGAATACAGGAGTTCTGACCTCAGATTCTATTCTTGTTGCGAATGATTTTATTGAGGTCCAAGGGACTGTTCACCATTCCAGCAGCAACGACCCGTACACGGGGATGATTGCTTTGCGATGGGATGGGACGTTCCAAATTTCACCTTGGACTGGTGGTCAAGCAATCCAAGTTGACAATGGATTCTTCACAACAACCTTCCAGGTACCTGAATCAAGCGGAGGTATCTATGATGCGAAACTTGAATTTTGGGATCCTATTGAAGTCGATAAATTCTTGACTGTTGATTTGCCTGATTTCGTCATAGATGCCGATGCACCTTTGCTACTCACTACAACTTTGAATCCTCTTTCCAGGTACCATCTCAATAATGTTGAGATCGGTGCAAATATCGAAGAACCTCAACGCTGGTCTGACAATTTATCTGTAACATGTCAAATCAGATCGACGACAGTTAATTGGGAACCAAAAGTGTTGATGCGGGAACCGATTGGGGTTTTTGATGGTCGAACGCTGTTCTCATTTAGATTTAACTTCTCAGAGTCAGGACAACCCTCTGAACTTGGCTCTCAAGCGAGTTTGAATTGCTGGGCAACTGGTTCTGATGATGCTGGTTGGCAACTGATTGCTCAAGAATCAAATTCCGAAGAAACACCTTGGATCACCCTCCCACTCACCTCAGAAGGTCCTGACTTACAAGTCTCAAAAGTGTCCTTTGATGGAGAATTCATTGAGGGAGAGGATGTAACTGCCACAATTCTATTGTTTAATTCTGGTGAGAGAATAACAGAATCGTTTAATGTAAGTGTCTTCATGAACCGTGGAGAATCGAAGGAGCTCGTGGCTTTGAAACAGTTCGATGGTCTTGATACATCTGAATCCGAAAGCATGCGTGTAAAATTAACAACCCCTAAATCAAATTGGAATCTTGAAATATCTATCGATTCCAACGATTCTATTGCAGAGTTAAACGAGGAGAATAACGTGTGGAATGAAAGTTATTCTTCAAGTGAATCAGGACTTTCATCCCTCGTTATTGCTGGAATGGCTTCGGGCGTGTTTGTCATTATTCTGGGCATTGTGCTCTTACTCAATCAAAGAAGAAAGGTTCCTGTCCAAAATGAACCCGAGGTCGAAGAGAAGACAGAGGCTCCACAAGAAAAGAGAAAAGGTCCATCAAACGTTGCGGTTTCTAAAACCGCCTCAACAACAAAGAAAGGCCCACCTCCTGCCAAGAAGAAGGTACCAGAAATCTCTTCTCAAACCCCAGCAGAACAGGCCGCAGCATCCTTTGCCGCACTTGATAATCACTCAGTAAGCGAACCAATGACTCCACAGAGAGTTGCAACTTGGAATGAACTTCCAAGTGGAGGCGATTATGATTATACCGCAGACGGAACGTTCTATGCTGGGCCTGAATGCGGACGTTGGAAGCTCTTAGATGATGGTCAATTCGAGAAACTTGAGTGATGGTGTAATTGATGAGTACTGAAAACGAAGACATCAAGCGGGTCCTTGCCCTATGTTTCCGTGGACAAGATTCGCTTGATGCATTGGATTTGGAGCGAATGCTCTCATTCGACATGGGCTGGCTCACCCCTGATCAAGCCACAGAAGCAGTCCAAGCCTTGATTCGAGCAGGCTGGTTAACAGGGGATGAAGAAAACCTCAAGCCCGTTGATGGTTTCCAGAATTCGGTGACACCACTGGGCTGGCATCCAAGGCCAGAACGACTCTACAATCCAATTCCTTACGGTGAAGAAGACGTTTCGGATACAGTTGAGGGGACATCCGTCGTAGCTCCAAAGGTTGAGCAAAAGAAATCGATTCCGAATTTACAAACTGCTGATGATGACCCACGGGCACGAACAACCAAGCGATTATTGAAATTCATTGCGAGATCATCTGGACTTTCTGCAGAAGAAGTTCAGCGGCGAGCAGCAAGGAAGCAACGGGCATTGCAACATGTCACTGCTTGGATGGCTCTTGCCCTTGTTGCTCGAGAACAAGGTTTGGAAATGAACAGTGTCATCGAAGCACTGTCGTAATCACGAATTCGATTCTTCAGCCGCTTCTTGCGAACGTGCAGCAAGTTCGAGAAGAACTGGTAGAAGAACCAATGCAAGAACCAACGAGAAGAAGACAGTTACAGCAGTGATTAAGCCAAAGTCCTGGATAACGGGCATTGGAGAGAGTAGCAGAACAATGAATCCTGCTGCAGTCGTTGCGGCAGAGAGCATTAACGCAACCCCAGTTGTTTCTAGAGAAGTTTTGAGAGCAGCCCAGTGATCATCTTGCCGCTTGAGTTCCCATTCAATACGGCGCCACATGTGAATCGTATAATCGATACCAATTCCCAAAGTTAAGGCCGTAACAAGAACTGTCAGAACGTTCCATTTCAGGCCAAGAACTGCCATGGAACCTACGACCCAAAGAGAAGCCATACCAACCGGCAAAAGAACAATCAGAGCAGGAAGTACTCTTCGTGTAAGAAGAAGCAAGACAATGAATGAAACGACCAATGAGATGGCTGTCGATTTTACTTGTGATGAGGACAATCCTTCCAGAACTTGCTGAAGTATGACCAAGTCTCCAGTTACGTGTATGACTGCATGATCTTTGAGCGATTCTCTTAGTTGCCCTTCATCGGAAGTGGAACCAAACATTGATTCGAATTCTGAAACAACCCGCTTGGATTCGTCAGAGGTTGTAGCCTCAACTCGAACTTCATTCCTGAGGTGAGCAATGTTTGTACCATCCAGATTAACCGTAGCATTAACTCGATCACTCCATGTTTTACCGGAAACTGGATCTGCGAGTGTAGTGTTTAACTGTAGATCTCTGAATACAGAGCCTAAGTCTACATCAACACCATCCTTTTCGTACACATCGCCTGCAAAGACCTCAAGTCCATGGAGGTCACCAAAAGACTCGTTTCGCATGATTGCATCTCGAATTACAACATATGGACCCTCATAGGAAGGAGTTGGGTATCGCTCATCAGTACCCACTACATCGTGATTTGATTCTAATTTCGAATGGAGATTGCGTAACTGATCGAGCAAAATCCCATCATCAGGAATGACGCCACCATCAACTGGTTCCATGAGCACATAGACATATTTCCATCCAGCACTATCGTAGTTCTCGTTGATGTCGTTACGAACTGACATAATCTCCATTTCTTCGTTAACGAAGTCAGAAAGATCGAAATCAGTCTCGAGTTGCATTGCTCCAACAACGGAAGCTCCAGAGATTGCAATAGCAACCATCAACACTGCCACTTGTTGTTTCTTGTGAAGTTGAAGAAGAGGTTTTGTCAAATTGGTTAAGCGAAGTGGTGACATCGACTTCGATTGATTACCACTGTCGAATACGACGTGTAGGGCTCCAATGAGCAGGGTTGATGACAAGAAAGCACAGATGACACCAAACGCCAATGCGATACCAAATGTGGCAAGTGGAGGAAGAGGCGATATGATGTTCGCAAGGAAGGCTGCAACAGTTGTTACAACTGCAAGTGTCAAAGGAACACTGAGTTTTCCACATGATCTCATCCATGCCTCGGCCGTATCTTCCACCTTCTCTTGGATATCTGAAAGTGCTCGTTGCAAATGGATTGCATAGTCAATTCCAAGACCGAGAACCAGTGGGGCAACAGCAACCTCAAGAGCAGTGAATTTCATTCCAAAGAGATTCATAGTACCATAGGTCCATACTAAAGCTACGTTGAGACTGAGGAACGGGAAGAGAACGCCTTTCACGCTTCTAAATGCGAGGAAGAGAAGCAAAACAACAACGAGAGTTGCAAAGATAATGAGTAACGCAAGATTGTCAAAGGTGCCTTTATCGATATCATAAGACATCAAATCCAAAGATGCAGAAGCGTAGGTCATGTTCGAGGAGGAACTGATTTCAGTAAGAACGGTTCGAATATCATTTTGTACTTCTCGACGCTCATCTTCTTCCATTTCGGGATCAATTTCAAGCACCCACGCAGTTGATGCAGCCGTTGGGACAGCATCCCCTTCACCACTAGAGAGATAGTTGCATGTAGCTGAAATATCGAGGTTCTTATTCACTAAGGCGGAACCAACAAAGTTCACTGTACTAAGCAAAGCATCATCTGGATTTAGATCGTCGCACCCGGTATCATCATCGACGATAGCATCAACCAATTGAGCCCAGTTCTCGTAATCTGAAAGTGTCGTATCAGGGGACTGTTCATCCAAAGCAATCTGAATCATACCAGGTGATGTCGTCCATGAATCAACTGCAACGAGATTAATGCGTTCGTCTGCTTGAAGTGTTTCCAAATCTGTTTTCATATCCTTAAGTGAATCAATACTCAGAACATTACCATCGTTACTCTTTGTAACATGGATGAAGAGCGGTCTTGACTCGTCTGGAAAATATTCGTGTATCCTATCATGAGCATCGTTTGAATCAGAACTTGGAGCAAAGTCGTTTAGATCGGTCCTAAATTCAGGTGGAGACGTAATCAAATGGAGTCCGAGTCCAACGGTGAGAAGGGCAGAGACGATGAGAATTGGCAAAGCTGACTTCTTGAATAAATCAGAGAAGTTTGCCATTTGGTCCTCATAGGAAGAGGTGTCCATGATTCATCCGAGATGGTTTCGGTGTTTAAGCAACAGGGTTCCACGAACAGCCTCAGAGGTCGATTTTACCTCTCTTGTCAACGGGAAGGTTCAAAACACCAGTTCAGGTCGGTTGGTCGATAGCATGCCAGTTAAAGTTCTCATTCACGAAAAAAATGAACTCAGACTCCGCATTACAGGCGAGTCACATACCGCTTTGCAAATGCTCCGTGATCGTTTGAACAATCACAAATCAGTAGAGTATGCCAACTACTTCCCAGGTCACCCTGAACTCGACCCACCAGAATTTTACATTCGCACTACTGGAAAGGCAAAGCCCCAAGCAATTCTTGACGAAATTGTAGGAAGCCTCTCCTCTGAATTTGACAGCCTCACACTCTGAGGTGTACTCGTTGCAGCCAACCAATACATTGGCTGAAGCCATTGGTCTCGTCGGCTATGCAACTGATGATACTGGCATTGGCGGCGTCCTGAAATCAAGAGTCGCAGACTTTCGTGTCGATGAAATAGCAACAAAGATTGCATTGAATCCTAAGGGTCGATTTACAGTCGCAAAGGTGACCTTAACCAACTGGGAAACAAACAGATTTTGCAACAATCTATCTAAGAAACTCGGAATTTCTCGTAATCGTATTTTCTTTGCAGGAACTAAGGATAAGAGAGCAGTCACCTCTCAACTCTTCGTGATCGATGCACCACAATTCAAGGTTGCCGAAGTTGAAATCAACGATGTCGTCATCGAAGTGCTTGGACGTACACATCAAAAAATTGGATTCGGAAACCATCGAGGAAACCGATTCACTATTGTTGTACGGGGTTGTGCTCATCCAGATGGGTCACCTATGAGTGAAGACGAAGCTATGGCTGAAGTTGAAACGATCAAATCCAATATGGTTCAAATGCTTGGTGAAGGAAGAGCTCCAAACTGGATTGGACCACAGCGATTTGGAAGCGGACGTGCGGTCACTGCGGAAGTAGGTGCACGTGTTGTTCAAGAACGATGGGAAGATGCTGCCCTGACCTATATTGCGAAAGAAGGGGCTGATGAGAAGGATACTGTTGCTGCTTTCAGAGCACATGTTCGAGAACATGGCATCACTGAAGAAGGACTCGCACTCGCTCCTGATTGGCTAGGATTTGAACGACGCATGGTTGAACATCTACTCAAAAATCCAGAAGATTTTATTGGAGCATTTCGTAAACTTCCAAACAATCTCCAACTCATGACAGTCCATGCACTGCAATCTGTTGTGTTTAATCGATCGCTCAAGAAGCGTCTTGAAAACGGTTTGAGCATTACAACTCCAGTACCTGGAGATTTGGTTGGGCGGCTGGATGAAAAAGGACAACTTGCGGTAAGCAGTTGTGTTACTGTTGAAGACCGAACAGCACCACGAATCGGAAGAAACTGTGACCTTGGACGACTTACCGTAACCGGGCCACTTCCAGGACGAGACATTCGCACCTGTGAAGGAAAACCAGGTGAACTTGAGCAACTTGTACTCGAAGAAATGGATCTTGCTGAGACCTCTTGGATGGTTGAAGCGATTCCACGATTAACAACGTCAGGGACACGTCGTTCACTTACAACATCGTTTGATGATTTCTCAGTTGAAGTAACACCGAAGGCTGCTGAAGAAACACTTGGAGAACGTTGGAACAACGGCCCAGCCGAAAACAGCCGATGGCATCCTGACGGAGCCTGCTTGAAATTTAGATTCACACTTCCGAGCGGATCGTATGCTACGATACTTCTCAGAGAATATATGAGAGGACCTTTGAATCAACTTTGATTCAAAGAAGGCCCATCGAAATAACTTCGATTTCGCCAACACCGGAAATGCTTGCCATCTTTTCTTCGAAAGCATCAGCAAGTCCTTCACCATCGTTCATAACGACGTGAACTTGTACGAATTTTAGTCCGAAAGCAAGAGGCTTGATTTCGACGAGTTGAACGTTGTAGGTATCGTCCCCGAGTCCTTGTACGGTTGAAGCGATCATCGATGTATCAACATCTTCCATTTCAGCATCAGGGTTTACTTTGTATGTCATTGCTACCATGCCCATGTTCTCACCTCAGGGTCCAACGAAGCTGCAGTTTGAGCAAGTGTAAGAAACACCTTGGTCACGACATCGTGGGCTTCGTCCAATGGAGTGGCCGCAGTTAGGACATGGGAAAGCTGTGGAGCCTACTTCTGTCAATGGTATGCCGGATGATGTGCAATTCTTTGCTCTCTCTGTCATATTGGTGCCTCAGTTGTAGTTTGCCCACGACCTCCCCTTCTTTATGGTTGCGTGCCAAACGTAAGCCTTGATTTACGGCCAACGCTTAACCAAAGGCTTCCATCTCTTTGAAAACACCACGCATTACAAATCTCAATTCTTTGACCTAGAGTCGCCTCACAGGCCTCTTGACCCCACAACTTGACTCGAATCCAACCGCTGCAATCAGAAACGACAACATGGCGAACTGGCATAGGATTCTGATCAACAAGCACCATAGATATGGGATAACAACGGATCAACTCACCTACAAAGGAATGAATGAGACGTTTTGATTGAATATCGTGGATGCAAGTAGGAACCATGTATCTCAAAGATACATCAATGATTATTACTCTTCAGATGTGTCTTTCTTTCGACGAACTGTGAATTTCGTTTTGGTTGCAACGACATCGTCATCGATTTCGTCACCACCCAGAATCTTGTTGACTTCGGTTTCATAGTCGACAAGAACTGAACCGGATTCAGTCTTCCAAGGCATATAATTGCGGCAAATCAGATACACTTCAGATGACGAATTACGTGAGGCTTCAGGCGAATAGCGACGTACTGTTGAGAAGTGTGGTTTTACTGCCTTAATCAATTCTTCAACACCTACGCCTTGGAACAACTTTGTCACAAATGAACCTCCGTTGCATAGGAGCGGTAAGGCGAAGTCGAAAACCTTAGCAACGAGTGTCATTGCTACTGCTTGATCAATATTCCATTTCCCAGTAATATCTGGTGAGATGTCCGACACCACGGAATTGACCTTACGTGGTTTCAATTCAGTTACAATACGCTCCTGTGTAAGAGGATCTGTGATATCTCCAACAAGCAACAATGCACCATCAACAGGCTGGCATGGTTCAAGGTCAACTCCGATGACGATACCAGAAGATCCTACTTCCTCAACAGCTACTTGCGCCCATCCGCCGGGGTGACAACCGACATCAAGGATGACATCTCCTTGTCGCATTAATTCAAATCGTGATTGAATTTGCTTTAGTTTGAATGCTGAGCGAGCACGATACCCGCTTGCCTTGGCTTGTTTACGCCAAGAATCACGCTTGTGATTTTCAATCCAGTGGTCTGCCATTGAAATCCCCTAAACCGAATGCTGGAACTCATCATCATAACACCTTCCCAGTATTCATGGTCAAAACGATGAGATGAAGGAGGACAAGTACGTCGCCAAGCCATGAGCGGAGTTCGAAAGGCACTGTTCTTGACAATCATCCTCGCCCTCATCCCTCCAGCAGATGCTGTTCGTATCAATCCTGAATCATGGGAAGGTTCGGCTGTTGTCGAAGGAGGTTACAGCATTCTTGTTGAGGAATACACAGCAACATGGTGCGAGAACTGTGCTCAAATCGATGAAGATTTAGAAATCATAACCGATGATCATGGAAGTCGAATTTCGATGATCTCCTATCACCCAAGTGACGGTATCGACGCATATCAGCCACCGGCCTCAGAACATAGACTTGACCGACTAAGAATTCAACACTCTGACCTTGCTGCAACACCCTCGTTCATCGTTCACAATGGATTGGTTCGTGAAGGTGTTGAATCATGGCCTGATGTTCAAACAGATATTCTGAAAGAAGAATCGAGCCAACGTGGTTTCACTGAACTGAAGGTTACGGCAGAGACTAATCTAACAGATATTACAGTCACAGTGTTCCCTCCTATCGATCAAATAATCGATAATGATACGCAAATTAGCATCCTCTTTTTGCAGCACAACAAGAAGATTCTTGATGAGTTCATCAATCCAGGAACGGACTCTAGAGACCGGGTCCTTGTTGGCCTTGCTGAGTTCCCCACCGTTGGCAACGCACTCTCTATCAACACAACGATCATCGCACCCTTTGTTGCGAGTTATCCAATCGATTCTATGGATCAGTGGAGTGTGATTGTCGTACATGAATATACAAACGAGGCTTTGGCCAACAAGTCGAAAACAGATTCAAAACCTCTAGGTGTTGTAGAAATAAGTCTCAAAGACCCACATCAGGAAGAATCCACAGAGATTCCACTCATCCTACCCATCATCATCTTCATAGCCATAGGGGCTCTTGGGATTATTTCATCAGGAAATAAGAAAAAGGTAAAAGAAGAGGAGTAAAATTATCAATTTAGTTCTGTTTTTCGGTATTTTATACCGGAATGTGGAATATGACGATGCAAATCACCCATTCATTGATAAGGTATTGTGACAATATTAGTACATGGAAGAAACATTTGAGGCGAACACGCAAGACGATGACCATATCAAGGAATGGATGGTTGAATTCATTGCAGTGGTGAACGATACTACGAACCAACACCTTTCAGTTCTCTATGGAACTGATAGAGAAGATGTGCAACGAGCTCTATTGCATGAATTGAGGCGTATCTATACAGAGACAGATCGAATTGATGTCACCATCGTTCGCCTAGAAGAATGCAAGTCTGAAGAGGGCCCTATCTTCGAGGGACATTTCATTCCTTAAGCCCGTTCACGATAACTGATGATGATGTCTTGGTTGTTGAGAAGGATATAGTTATCAAACGAATCAATCTCTTCAAGCGTACCGTTTACATCACGGTTGAACATAACTAATTCATGAGTTGAATTAACCCGATAATCAAAGATTCCATTCTCATCGAAGTGTTGACCCCAGACGTCGAAAAAGACACCTAGTTCTACGTCCTCTTCAGTTTGCATTTCCAAGTGGAGTTTACCATCAGAAGAATGCGTATGGACGACATGCATATTAGCGCCAGATTCATTGCACGTGTCACTGTTCACGCCAACGTTCTCAGGGATGGTGACAAATTGTTCTTCGATTTGAATCGTGAGATACATGTGATCATGGCGTGTGAGCTCCCCATGTGAGAGGCATGTGGAAGCGAGTGGGTGAATCTCATCAAGAGAATTGCTTATTTCCCCTTCATCAGTTGTTTCAGGGATAGAAGTCGGGCTGGGAGATTCATCTTCAGGGAAGATATAACCTGCCTGATAGGCCACAGCAAAAAGAGCGATGACTGCAAGAACAGCAATCGTTGTGTCTTTATTCAGAAATTCACTTCCTGGTCTTCTTTAACTCAGGAGCCCATTCGTCTGATTCATACATCTTGAATAGGACGAAGAAAGCAACCATTGCTATGATGTTGGCAATGTGAGCAGTTGTGCAAAATGGACAAATCAAACCTTCTTTTATCTCGTAACTTACCAAGAGCCCGATTACTGGGAGTCCAGCAATTGTCGCTCCTAGACCTGCTTTGAGGAATGTTGGTGTGGAAAAAGCGAGCGGTTCCTTTGCAATCACAACCACGATCCATAGAAGAACACAGAATGCAACCATTCCTAGAAGCCCCCATGGTTGTCCAATGAAAGGAACAGTATTGTAATCAGGGTTCCCAATTAGGCCATCGCAATTAAGAATTGAACTTCCTGAGCAAACACTTCCTCCTTCACTCAGTTTGTTGTGCATCCAAAGAGTGTGTGCTGAGACAGTAAATCCACCAGTACAAACAAACATCAAACCTGCGAGCATTCGGCCACGCTTTGTTGATGTCGAGGGCCATTTGTTGACAAGAATTGAACCAATAGCCTCCCCTATTGGTGTCATTAGAAGAACTCCGTAAAGGATGATAACAGCATGGAATGAGAGGATAACGTATTCGTTCATTCTGTTGCACCTCCGTATGAGAGAGTTATTTGCTCAATCGCTTCGTTGAGTTTAACTCTTTGATCACCGTTAGGATCTCCTATAGTAATCGATTCTTCAGATACAGCGTCCCATGCTAAGTTTTGTATTCCTGAATTCCACGCTACAATGCCATTAGGTTGCACAAGGAAGTATGTAGGAGTTGCTCCTATATCCCAGTCCTTGAAAGATCCCACTCCATCATCATCGAAATACGGGAAAGTATGACCGTTACTGTCACGGAAATCTTCAATGTCAGCACGACTAGAAGAACCTTGGAATTCAACGTGCACTGCGACAAAGAGAACATCAGGACCTGGCCAATTCGATGTTTTCACATACGTTTCAGACCAATCGCCTACTTCTGAGGCAGCGGATACACAATGGCCACAAAGACGATCCATGAATTCAACAGCAATCCATGGAGCATCATCGGTTGAATTCGGAGTCCATTCAGGAGTTAAAAGGTCATCAAAAACAAAGGTTTCCCAACCGTCACCATTGTATGCTTTACCTGAAAAGAGGGGTGCTCTTTCACCGGGTTTAGTTCCTGTTGCGATAGGATTTGATGTGAAAGCAACGACGAGAAGTCCTGCAAAGAACAGAGAAATCACGATTAATGCTGCGTCACCACGGGCACTTGCTTCTTCAGAACGGTATAGGTTGTTCATAATCTCACTAGTCAACTCCAACCAATCCTTCCCCATAAGGGCAATGGTATTGTGCAGGCGACTAATTTCAGTTTTCAAGACCGATTTCTTGAATCAAGACACGAGCGGTATGGCGAACAGCCTCTTCACTGTTGAATTTAACATCGAAACCAGATGCAATCATTTTATCGATTGCGAGCATGGCCCGAGGAACATCTCCTGCCCAGCCACGTGAACCACCAGTGTATGCGATTTCTGCATCCGTGTAGCCTGTTTCTTCAACAACAATTTCAGCAATACGGCGAACACTACACGTATCGTGGCTACCGAGGTTGAAGAGATTAAGCGATTCGTTTTCGTGTTTCATAACGTGAAGAATTGCATCAACGCAATCTCCAACTTCCATGTAGGATTTCTCTTGCCGCCCATCACCGAGTACTTCGAGTTGAGCAGGGTTTTTCTTGAGCTTGTGGATGAAATCAAAGATCACACCATGCGTCCCTCGGTCACCAATAATGTTCGCAAATCGGAATACATAGCCCTGTAGACCAAAGGTTCCAACCCAACTACTGACAAGTGACTCACCTGCTGATTTACTTGCACCATACAATGAAATGGGCATACATGGACCGTGATTTTCTGGCGTAGGCATTGGGGCATTTTCGCCGTAAACCACAGATGATGATGCGAACATGATCGTTGGCACGTTGTGTACTCGCATCGATTCAACAACATTGTACGTTGCAAGTGTACCTTGTTTGAGATCCGTATCTGTGACCTGCGTACCCAAACGGATGTCCGGGTTCGCAGCAAAATGGAATACAACATCGACGCCTTCAAAGTAAGGAGACATTGCATCAAAGTCGGTAATATCCACATGATGTTGAATTACCTGGCTCGAATGATGAGCGAGAAACTCTTCCTTTCCACTGGATAAATTATCGAGAACGACAACATCATCTCCTCGCTTTACCAACCGGTCAATCAGATGAGAACCAATAAATCCAGCACCGCCAGTAACCAAACTACGCATGGTTTTGCGTAACCATACTCTATGTCAAAGTTTGCTATTGCATCCAAGCAAGGTTTTCTATGCTATGTCGGCTAAGGAGAAACCCATGCGAGTAGGCCTCATTTTGGTATTTCTCCTCGTATCAGGCCCTCTTTCATTTGCACAAGCAGAAGTTCAAGAAGAGGTATACCAATGCCAACCCAAGGAACTTTCCTTTGGAGTCAACAATGCATTTGTACGAGCAATGACCGAAGATTCCTCCCAACCAAGTGATTCATGGCTGTTGTACATGCCTGGATTGTGCGGCCAATCAGAATCAACGTTGAGGACTGCTTTACCGTTCGAAATCGAGACAATCGAGCAACCAATTCAGATTCAAGGTTCGTTCATCATAGAACTTGCAGAATCGGATAATCTCCGTGAAAAACTCAACGCAATAGATCTCGTCGAACGATGGGCTGCTATTCATGAACACACCAACATTCCAAGGTTTATTCCAAACGACCCTTCCTTTTCATCACAGTGGCACCTGCTCAACACAGGGCAAGGAACAGGAACAATCGGCGAGGATGCAAATGTAACTGGCGCATGGGACAGTGCTACTGGAAATGGTGTACTCATCTCTGTTGTGGATGATGGTGTTGACCACCAACACAGTGATCTTTCACCAAATTATCTTACATCAATCGATTATGATTATTGTGGAAATGATGGAGACCCTACACCAACATCGAACGACGGACATGGCACTGCAGCCGCAGGTGTTGCTGCTGCAAAAGGCAACGACAATAACGGTGTAACAGGAGCTGCCCTTGACGCTGACCTTATTGGCCTGCGATTGATTGCCTGCTCAAATACAGATCAAGATGAAGCAGATGCTATCGGCCATCGTCGCGATATTGTTGGCATCTCATCAAACTCTTGGGGACCAAGTGATAACGGTCGAACTCTCAAAGGCCCTGAACCCTTATTGCAAGCCTCTCTTGAAGACAATGTCTATCTTGGCCGAGGCGGATTGGGCACCATTACAACTCTCGCAGGCGGCAACGGTCGGACCAATGGTGATAACTCGAATTATGATGGATACGCAAATACTCGTTTTACCATAGGAGTCGCAGCAATAGCAGACTCAGGATACCAGTCATACTACAGCGAAGATGGGGCAAACATCCTCGTTGCAGCACACTCGAACGGAGGTTCACAAGGAATCACAACAACAGACATACGTGGTTCAGGAGGCTACACATCCTCAGACATTTACAATAACTTTGGAGGAACAAGCAGTGCAACACCTCTCACTTCGGGCGTGATTGCTCTGATGCTCGATGCAAATCCTACCTTGACTTATCGTGATGTTCAACACGTCCTCGTCCACAGTGCTCGAACAAACGATGCTTCTGATACCGATTGGAGTGTTAACGGAGCAGGTCATGACTTTAATCACAAATACGGACATGGTGCTCTCGATGCTGGCCTTGCAGTCCACATCGCTGCCAATTGGACGAATGTAGGTCCTGAACTGAATTGGACCAGTGGCGAACAATCGATTTCACAAACAATTCCAGATAATACGGCCAACGGATTATCTGATACAGTCGTGGTTGATGCTGGCTTATTGGTCGAAACGGTCGAAGTGCGGTTCGATGCAGACCACACCTATCGAGGCGACATCGAAGTCAAGTTAACTTCACCCGATGGAACCATTTCTCGATTAGCTGAAGTGCATAACGATAACAATAACAATTTCAACGAATGGGTCTTTTCTTCTGTGTTACATTGGGATGAGTCCTCTGATGGAGCATGGACAATAGAAGTCAATGACAACCAAAATGGGGGCACTGGTACGTGGAACCATTGGGAACTTCTCATCCACGGTGCGGAAGAAGTCATCGATACGGACAATGACGGACTGCCTGATGAAGATGAAGAGAACATACACAATACTGACCCATTGGATTCAGATACTGATAACGATAATCTGCCAGACGGTTTTGAGATTTTCAACTCCTCGACAAATCCGACCGATGACGATACAGATGACGATCTACTTCTCGATGGGCAAGAGGTTCTAGTTTTCCTTACCAATCCGTTGCAAAGTGATACTGACTCAGATGGATTGAATGATGGAACTGAAGTACTCGTTACGAACAGTAATCCTCTCGTCTATGATATGGATGAGGACGCAGACGGATGGTATTGGTTCCAAGACTGTAACGATACGAATCCGCTGATTAAACCAATGGTTACTGAATTATTGGACGGTGTGGACAACAATTGTGTTGATGGTATTGACGAAGGGTTTGCACAACTTGACTCGGACAACGATCGATTAAGCGATTGGGCCGAATTCCATGTCCAAAATACAGATTGGTTGGATGCTGATTCCGATGATGATGGACTTGAGGATGGCGATGAAGTGGAAATCTATTTCTCAGACCCTACAACATACGACCCTGATGATGATCAAGATGGGTATTATTGGTTCCAAGATTGTGATGATATAAATCCAGATCGAAACCCAGGCTTGGATGAATGGCTCAATGGCATCGATGATGATTGCGATGAAGCAATCGATGAGGACTTCATTGGCTTAGACCGGGATCGTGATGGTTTACTTGATCTCGATGAATTCATTCTTTACGGAACAGATTGGTTGGATGCTGATACAGATGATGATGGTTTGCAAGATGGATATGAATTCTTCATCAATACAAACCCCTTATTTGCTGATCTCGATAATGATGAAGACGGTGTTCGATGGTTCAACGACTGCGATGATAACGATTCGAGCATCAGCCCTTACAAGACGGAAGTACGAAATGGAATCGATGACAATTGCAATAATGAAATTGATGAAGGAATAGAACCACTTGCTCCAAAAATCCTTGTTGTATCCATTGATTACAGCCAGCAGACCATCGAGCAACCAATTAAAATTACGACATATGCGAATCAAGATACTCTCGAAATCATCTATGAATTTGAACCAGGACTGGTCATTGAAATACAACAAAATAACGCCATCATAAATTCTGTTAACGAGGGAACATTTGGGGGTAGTGTGTGTGCAATTGCAGACGTTACAATCGATTGTCAACAGTTTACATTTACCTTCGTTGAAGTTGAAGAGGACGTCGTTGAACCAAGTGAGAAACAAGACCCAAAACAAAGCGCATCATACCTAAGCCAGGTATCTCAACACTTTTTGTTCATCGCAATTGGTACTGTGATCCTACTGGCCATTGTTGCCATCGGATGGGAGAGAGAGAAAACAGTTCAACAATGGCAAGCAATACCTCCCCAATACGTCGGAAATGTCCCTGCAGCCCCCGACCTTAGCATCTTGAACAAAGGCTTTGATAACCGTTGAAGTTGTTCGTCAACATTACCTCACTAAGTGAGTGGATGTGTTGAAAATGAGCAAGACAAAGAAAGAAACGAAGCAAGACGAAGAAAGCCGAACCCTATTGGTTGGATATGCCCGCCGCAGTAATGCAGGCGGTGCCATCAAATTATCCATCAATACTGCAACATTTGCAGATTGTGAAACCTATGAAACAAGCGACGGGGAATCCTATGTTCCTCTCGTATTGTCCATGGCAGCACTGCAACGAGTGATCGCCGGAGAGCGTGCAGTTACCACCGTTTCTCAACTCCTCGATTAGGATGAAAAACGATTGTAGTAATCATGTTCATTTATGGATGTGAAGCCGGTTGATGCAGAGTTCAGGCTCTGCATCACCCTTTTGGTTAAAAAAACATATAAATTTCAATTATTACTATATATGCTATATTTACGAGGTGTGGTTAATGGGCAAGGATGACTCAGCATCCCGCATCATCGCGGGAATGCCGATGTACAACGAGGAAGAAACCATTGGTACTGTTGTAACAATGGCTCTTCGTCACGTTGATGAAGTCATCTGTATCGATGATGGTTCTTCTGATTCTAGCGCCCGCATTGCAGAAGCATGCGGAGCAACTGTCATCCGACATAGAAGCAACCAAGGCTATGGTGCTGCACTAAAAACACTCTTCCAAACGACAAGCACACGTGATACAGATGTCCTTGTCGTCCTAGATTCAGATGGCCAACATGATACCTCTGACATTCCAAAGTTGATTCAACCAATTCTTGATGGAGAGGCTGACTTTACAATTGGTTCTAGATTTGTCGAAGGTGGAGAAGGAAATTCAATGCCTGCATATCGAAGATTGGGGATTAAAGTCATCACAGCTGCAAGTAATCTCACCAGCGATTTAGGAATCAAAGATACTCAATCTGGATTCCGTGCTTTTTCAAGAACTGCAATTGAACGCCTTCGTTTTGACGCAGATGGAATGGAATTGTCACTCGAAATGCTCGAAGATGCAAAAGAAAAGCAACTTATCATTCAGGAAGTACCGACCATCATCCGATACGATGTTCCTAAGGGATCGAATTTCACTGCGGTTTCACATGGATTTACAGTATTAACATGGGCACTTTTGTCCTTGTCCCAGAAAAAGCCGCTCTTGACCTTGGGCATTCCAGGACTTGGTTTGCTGGCAACTGGTGCAGCGATGGGGATGCAAACTGCCCAAGGCGTTACGACTCAACTCGATTCAGCCCTCGGCGATGGACTTACTGCAGTATGGGTCGGTGTCCTTGGCTTAGCTTTGATTACAACTGGATTCATTTTGCAAACTGTTCGTGGATTTTTGAGAATTCTTCTTGTCCGTGAATTCGGACTTGACTGAATACAAATCGTCGCATTGTTCATCAATCAAGCGCGACTGGTTGAGCCATGGCAGGTCAACTCTCAGAGATGATTGAGAGTTTCCGTCGAACCACGGAACCCGTCCGAGAAAAGATGGATTCTTGGAAAGAGGGCATCAATAGATATGCAAGTAAACGTACAGAACAGTTGTACAGAACTGTACTTGCGTCTCCTGCAATTTTTGTTTTGCTCCTCGTTATTATCGCAACATTTCTTGGACAACAAGGGCTTCAATTTCAAGATCAAATTGAAGATGATGTTGAAATCTTTTTACCTGACGGGGCAGAATCCACAGACCTCCTTCTTGAGGTAAGAGAAGAATGGTCAACTGATATCGCAGTGATTTACATTCAAACCGATAATGCCCGTCTTGGCGGAGGATTGGGTGACAACATTACCGATGAGAATATCCTCAAAGAAATAAGTTGGATTGAAGGCGATGACGATAACATCGGCGGTTCATTCATAGGAAGAGGAATGGATCACGATAAGGCTGATTATGGGGGTATAGACGGAGTACTTTGGATTATTTCACCAGCACAAATCATGAAAGAAATCAATTCGGCAGACGGAAGGTTCAACGAATCGATGTGTACCCATGGTGTGAATACCAGAATACCGGTTGAAGTTGATTGCTCTAACCTCGCTGGTGGCGGGCGATATGCCATACCTGACCAAAATACAATTGACCAAATCATCCAAAATTCAAGTGGATCCTTTGAGGCTTTAATCAAGGATACCAATGATAACGATCTCAGTTTCGATAGTGATGGAGACGGTGACCCAACAAACGACATGGATGGAGATGGAATTTGGGACACGACTGCAGTGATTGTAGGTATGCGGTCTGATGTCCCTGAGCAATGGGAAGATTTCGATCAACTTCTCGACCATTTTCAAAATATCATTGATAACCGGCCTACGGATTCTCAATCCACTGACATGACCGTAACTGGGCTGACAAAGACACTCGAAGATATTTCAGATGCCATCTACAAGGATTTGATTAAAATGCTGCCTTATTCTGTTCTCTTCACAATTCTAATCATCTCATTCCTCCATCGGTCTGCCAAGGTCGTTGTCATTACTGGGACACCGATTCTGCTTGCCCTTGGAGTCACATTTGGAGCATCAGTTGTTCTGAAATGGACACTCACTCCAATGATTGTTGCAACGTTTCCTATTCTGATAGGATTGGGTGTCGATTATGCTCTGCATATGGTCAATCGTATTGAAGAAGTGAGACGGAAGGAACTTGAACGTATTCTTGAAGAAAATGAAAAGAGAAAGCGTCAAGGAAAGGATTTGCTCATTGAACCCGATCTATGGGACAAGGAATTTTACATCGATTGCGTTACTAAAATGGCTAGTTCAACGGGTGTTGCAGTCTTCTTGTCTGCATTGACAACCATCGTTGGATTCTCTGTTCTAATCGCCCCACAAATCGTCACCATTGCACCTATCCGTTCGGTAGGTCTTACTCTTGTCGTGGGTATTCTTTCCACCCTCATGTTTTCAATTGTTCTTGTTCCAGCATTGGCATGGCTATTGAAATTCCATAAGCGAAGTAATCCAGGCATGTGGAAGAATATTGGAAAGGTTCCTGTTCGATTCTTTGTCGTTATTCTGCTTGTTACTGGTAGCATCACAGCCTATGGAGTGGCAAATATGGATGAATTAGACGAACCAATTACTGGTTCTAGTGAAGCTCCTGAAGGCATTGAATCCCTCGACAAAATCGCACAATATTCGGAACAATTCGATAGTGGTCAGACCTCGATGTTTGTCTTTGATGCAACAAATCGTCCGAATGACAACGAGACTTCCAATATCCGTGATCTCCCTGTCATGGACGCAATGGATCTTCTCGAACAAAAGATAGATGCTGTCGAGAGCACAAATACAACCAGTATCATTACGTTCCTCAAAGCAGTTCCAGTAAGCATACAACTTACAGATGATATTGTCTTCTACGAGGGTTCCTTGTGGGAGCTTTTGCATGATGAATGCTGGGAAAGTGATGATATCGTGGAATGCAATGTCTGGCTTGGTCTAGAAGCAACTGGCCCTGATGGTCGTGAAGGTTTGCGCCGAGACATGGTCAACGTTGCTTTTGATACACTTTCTCTTGAAGTTCGCTCGATGCTCTTGAATAAGGATGAAACCAAGGCGGTGGTCTATGTTGACCAGCCATACATGAATCTCAACATCGCAGCAGGATTGAGAGACCAAATTGATGACATTCTGACTCAGGCTCCTGAACTCGAAAAAACTCGCACCACGAAACTTACAGGTGGATTACCAGTCTCTTTAGATATCAATGAAGGAATCCATGATACACAGTCCTTAACAACGATTCTGACCATGATAATTTTGACCATTGTTCTAGCAATTGTGTTCCGATCGATCCGCTTGGGTGTCATCACAATGATCCCTGTCGCAGTCGTCATTTTATGGCAGCCACTTCTCATGCAAAGTGGAGATGTTAACGTGAATATTTTCACGGCTATGATTGGAACAATTGTGTTTGGAATAGGTGTTGACGATGCGATTCACGTGATGCATAGGATACAAGAAGAAGGTGAAAATTCGACTGGAATAGCCAATGCTATAGAAGAGACGGGCCAAACTATTTTTGAAACGACCATCACAACTGTTGCTGGAATTTCTGCTGGATTCCTTGCTGCATTCCCTGGACTGGAGAATTTCTTCATGCTGATGTGTTTGCTAATCGTCTTTGCATTCGTAACAAGTTCGTTCGTATTGCCAAGCATAATTGTTGCCGACCATACAGCACGTGATCTGATTAAAGGAAGAACGACTCTACAAGAGATCCTCAAAGGTGAAGACGGGTGGAGAGACATGTCAGGAGATATGACCATCACAAAAGGTTCAGACCTAAAGCCAGTCGATGCAGTCTTACAATCGAATACTGATTAGACTGAACGTCTCTTAATTGCAACAAACCAAGATGCTCCTATTGCTAAGA
>Ga0206682_10000652_pt1 | contig 36995 bp, 31 predicted proteins | sample M240m12015metaG_FD_155444 | JGI IMG/M metagenome (GOLD analysis project Ga0206682, IMG submission 155444) | Ammonia-oxidizing marine archaeal communities from Monterey Bay, California, United States - M2 40m 12015 | ecosystem: Environmental > Aquatic > Marine > Intertidal zone | place: USA...
TTGTTTGTTTGTTTGTAAATGTTTATTTGTTTGCTTGTTTGTTTGTTTGATTGTTTATTTGTTTCGTTTGCATATATGCGTGTGTGTTAGTGCGTGTGTCGTACGTCGTCGTCGTGCATGTGTAGTGTGTGTGTATGTGTCCGTGTCTTAGTGTGTGTGGTACGTGGTAATAGCTTTAATGCTGTGTTTATAATATTTGCAGGAGTTTCAGATTTTACAATGACCTCCTACATAATACCAATGCTATTGCTATGTTATTCTGTGCATAATTTTGTGCCATGGGTTTCATAAACTTTTTTTATGTTAACATTATTTTAACATGACACAGCGTTAGAATAGAATAATTGTCTTAAGAGCATTTTTGTTGCTGCTGTGACCATGTTGGAATTTTAATTTATTTTATTTATACTTAGTATTATATTTTTTTTACACAGATATTATTATATTATTATTATTATATTATTATTGAATGACACGACAACACGGAACGCACGTACACGACTGCACGACGACGACGAACGGCATCTACACATATAACTTACAATATACATTATTCACACACTTTAAAATACAATAAATTAAACCAATATGCAAATATTTGTTAAAATACTTACTGGTGCAACTATGACGATTGATGTAGAGGCAAATGCTACTATTGAAGTGGTCAAGCAAAGAATTGCTGCAAGAACAGGTAAATCAGTAGGCGAGATACGGTTGATCTTTTGTAGCAAGCAACTGGAGGATGGTCGAACTTTATCTGACTACAATATCGAAAAAGAGGCAACCTTACATCAAGTCTTAAGATTGCGCGGCATGATCAGCACGTTTGAAAAACCAGATACAACGGATTCAAAACAAAGGTGGTTAAGTGAAGTAGATATAAAGCCACACATGACAGCGGCTCCAACCAACGAAGAAATGGATGCATTAATGAAGGAGAAAGATGCTTCAAAAGAAAACACGTTCTTTTTTAAAGAAACTGGAGAAGCGTTGATGTCAAAGCAGCTGAGGGATTTATGTATGCGATTTATGGACGAAGCTCACCAGTTAAAAGCTAAAGATGCACCAGATTGTAAGATTGTCTTTGGAGATGAATATGGAAACCATGGTAAAGAAGCCTTTTGTGCTTTATTTGGTATCGGATCAGGTCCGATATATGACAAAATTATCTCACACCATAGATGTCATGATAGTAATCGCGGAGTGAAAATAGCATTGCGTCGATCTTTACCATATGGATGCATTGGCTGGCATTGTGATGGTGGCTACGCGACACAGACGGTTCAATATGCGTTGAACGATAATCACGTCGGTGGCAATTTGTGTTACTACACAAAGAATGGTCTCTTTCATCAAAGGCGATTTGCTGGTACAATTACAGTGCATGATAGAGATATATTGCACGCGGTAACTCAGTTACACAGTGGTGTGCGATATGCGTTATTTGTCGTAGATCAGGCAAATGGTTTAGGGCAAAAAGATGTCTATTCCTTTGAAGCTGCGGATATTCAGAGTCTTATGAGACCTGTGGTGAAACAAGAACCGAGTGGAACAAAAAGAGGTTGTGATGAAGTAGAAGATGTAACTGCTGAAACATTCAAACGTTTAAAACGTCAACAAGAAAACGATACAATTGATTTAACTTATCGTGAGGGTGCTCTGGTAAGACCTAAAACTGTAACAGGGGAAGTAATCTAAACTGCCCTGCTAGGCGAACCTACAATAGACCTTAAATGGAAACGCAAACAGGATCGTAAATTAACAATGGAAGGTAGAAAAAAACGCATGGAATAAAAAGATTCTTAATATTAAGTTTATTTAAGATAGTTTTTAAGATAGTTTTTAAGATAATTTTAAGGTATTATTCGTTTATTTTGCTCAACTATTTTTTTTAAATAGAATAAGTTTATCAACCCATTTTTCATCCGAGTTCCTTATTGTAATGCTATACCCATGCTATACCATATTATGCTCCGAATATATTTTTTGCTGATTCAAACAAAATAAATCTAATACTATCTCTATCCTAATTTCCGCGTCCAAAAAAATTGAAATAAAGTAAGAATATAATGAGTCATTATTAAAACTACAATTATTTTTTTTGTTGACTCAAACAAAAATATTTTTAATGTTATTTCTATGCTACCAACGCCCAAATAAAACACTGTAATAATAAATAATAATAAATAATAATAATAAGTAATACATTAACTATTTTAATGGTGTATAGCCATCTTTCAATACAATATCACTACAACGCACAATACGTATTTCGGGATAAAGCATGTTTGGAAGCAGTTTGTAGCATATGTCACGCGTACTCTCAAACAATTTCCTACGAAAAGCCATTCGTTCGGAATAGTTATCCTCAATATTGTCGCTAGTTACCGCTGTTGCAGAAACAGGGATTAACCAGTCTCCCAATTTTACATCAAAGTAATTTGAGAAGAATACAGTGTTACCACCCTCCAAGAATCGCCAATGACCTTTTTCTCCAATAACTTGTAAATATTTCAATACAGAAGCATTTTGTGGTTTAGACTTTGCACTCCAGCTACGTTCTTTAGCGGAGTACTCTGAAATGCGAACTTTATACTTCGCATGCGTAGTTTCACTTGCTGGTGTTTTCTGTGTAATAATTTGCTCCTTCCATGCTGGGTAAACTCGTACTAAAGGTTCTCCAGTTTTTGTAACAATAGTCAAATAGTTGTCACCATAAAGAAATGATTCAATGTGATTGGTGACCAAACTTGTCGATTTTTTTTTAGGTGAGACCCGTCTTCTCTTGTTTGAAGGTTCTTTTACTACCATTTCCTCCGAAATTAAAATAGTTCGCGATGCATTCGACAGCGCACGCAACGTTTTTTCTTCGGCCTGATACTTTATACCATCCACATCAAAATACACCTCTGCATCTAAATTTTTCCATACACATTCAAGCATCGCATACGTTGTGTGCATTTTGTCAGAAAACTTTCCATTATCCAAATATTGTTGCACGCATAGCTCCGTAACAGAACAGATCGCGTCACAGTCATAATATGACGTATCAAAATGTTTTTTCCACAATTTCTTCTTTCTTTCTCCTCCTTCTGCAGAGGGATCACGAATTTGTTTCGGTATACATTCAGTAATATTAGTTAGTTTAAAAGACTTTTTTCCATCTATGACAATATCTACGCATACGTCATATGTTTCAATCAAATCGGAAGCAATAGAAGCTAGCGACGCCATTGTTTGTATATTATATTGTTTGTGTAGTTTTGCTTTCGTAATTGTTTTTTTGTATGTGTCTAGGTGTCTAGGTGTATGGTGTGTCTGGTGTGTGTGCCGTGAGTGTAGGTGCGCGTGTCGTGTCATTAATAATAGTAATTATAATAATAATAATATCTGTATAAAAAAAATATAATAAATAAAATAAAGCATGGTCACAGCAGTAACAAAAATTGCTCTTAAGACGATTCTTCTATTATAATGCTGTGTCATGTTAAAATAAAAAAAAAGTTTATAAAACCCATTGCATCAAAAAGTAAAAATTATGCACAGATTAGGATAGAAATAGCACTGTTATTATCTAGGAGGTCACAGTAACAAAAATTGCTCTTAAGACGATTTCTATTACAATGCTGTGTCATGTTAAAGTAAAAAATTATGATAATCATAAATAATCATAAATAATAATAACTAATAAATAATAATAAATAATACTAACTAATAAATAATAAATAATAATAAATAATACCAATTATACTACTAACTAATAAATAATAATAAATAATAATAAATAATAAATAATAAATAATACTAACTAATAAATAATAATAATAATAATATAAGTTTATCGAGCTCATTTTTGTAATGTTATACCATGCTACATCATAATAAGCTCCAAATATATTTTGTTGCCTCCAACAAAAATATTTTTAATGCTATTTCTATCCTACGTTCCGCGTGCAAAAAAATTGACTACATTTATTTTTTGTTGCCTCCAACAAAAATATTTTTAATGCTATTTCTATGCTACCGACGCGTCCAAAAAAAATGATATAAAGTCATAATATATAAAAAAAATAGTGTAAAAAATAATAATAATACTGTAATAAATAATACAACCTACGCTCACACAACGACTGTACAACTACAGATTAACAAAACGAATCAAAAGAAACAAACGAAGCAAACGAAACAAATAAACAAACAAGCAAACAAACAAGCAAACAAACAAGCAAACAAACAAACAAAACGAAACAAGGACAATGAGCAGCACCACTACTACTAATGATAACAGCAATGGTTTAAAATTACTTGCAGCCGCCGCGGCAAACGAATTAAGACCAAAGGTATTTTTATCACGAGAAAAAAGATGTACGAAAAAAAAGAGTGTATTTGATGAAACGTTAATTGTTAATTTTAATAAAGAGACGAAAGACTTATGGATACGAACACTGAAACATGTTTCTTTCCAACTTTACACACCAACAGGAGGTAGATATCGTTGGTGTATTACAAGCAGAGATTTAACAAAAACCTTTCCGAAGGAAATCGAATTGCGAGCCGGCAGTAGAAGAAGGTTTGTCTTTCCTGTAAGGCAAAATGTTGCTTATGATATCAAGGTTCAATATTTCAATCGGACTTCTTCTTGGGTCAATTGCAGAATGGTATACAACCGTGTTTTTGTAAAATTAATACGGCAAACAACATCTCTCATGTGGACTGAGAAAAGAGCAAGAATGGAGTTTATTACATCGCAATTCAAAAGACTACAAACTTGTTGTCTTGGAGAAACGATGATGTATCATTTAAAACGACGCAAAAATAGAGTAATTGACTTAACAAAATTACAACAAGGGATTTTTCGTGGTGTGGATGATGCATTGTTGAATGTTCCCAGGACAAGTAAAGTTGTTATTTGTGAAATTGTTAATCGGACGTTACCTTATGTCTTTCAAAGCATTCGACAATCTATAGAAGAAATCGCTGAAAAAACGTGGAAGCAAAAACTGAAACCAAAAGCAATTATGAAGTTTGACCGCTTTTTACGGGACGAATCAAAAACGGTCTTTCGCTATTTGTCAAAACTGAGAAGCTTTGATAAGAAAACGTTGGATTTTCTATTACATGAATATAAAAGGTTTACAAAAACGAAATGAAAAAAGAATCGAACGACTTATAAAAGCAAAGGAAGTGTGTATTTAAACTTAAAATATATTATATCTTAAAACATATTAAAACCTCCCTTAAAACCTCCCTTAAAAACCTCCCTTAAAATAAAGTTAAGACGATTCAATAAAATGTTAAAGTATTTTAAACACTTGTAAATTTTGTTACGTCTGTATTCTCAGGAAAGAGGTGCGGTTGTGGCATTGGATTCGTAAATTTCTTCAAGCATCTTTGTAAAGCCTTCATACTTCTTTTCCTTGGTGTGTTGCAAAGAGGAACATATTTTATGAATCCATCAAAAGTAATACCATGTTGCTCTTGAAACAATTTGTATTGATTACCTTTTTTGATTAGTTGTAGCAAATATGGTTCTTCACGAAGCTGTGCATAGACTTTAATGCCTTTATCAATCCGACCAGTATTATCTTTAAACCGATCGATTGACACAACACACTTTTAAACGCAAGCTTTTTTGCTCGGCTCCCTTACATCATCATTGAGTTTTCTTTTTCTTGAAGGTGGTTCATGATTACAGGTATGCCCTTCTTGATTCATTTCATTGGTTTCACAACCTTCACATTCGATTACCATGCAATTTTCTTTACGTCGACTCCGATATCGACGAAAGACTCGTTGTATTTTTGCAGCAGCTTTTAAATAAGTACGGAACACTTTTTGAATCAAATATCTGCGAAACACTTGTTGTATTTTTGTAGCAGCTATTACACGTAGCCTCAAACATTTAGTGTTTGTATCTCCATCTTCAACAACAAAATCAAATAGTTCATCGTAGCCAATTAAGTCCTCCAATAAAGTTTTATTAACCTCCATAACTGCATCTCCACCTTCATTCAAGTCATCTGATGTAACAACCTCATATTGCACAGAAACTTCTTCCGCGTTTTCAACTTCTTTCTCCGTTGCATCCGTCTCTTCCGCCGTTTCAATGGCATCAATGTGTGCGCGTGTCATTTTATTTTCCCAATGCATGCGTTCCTTTGCCAACATAGTACTCCATCTATTGTCAACACTCTGTCCATTTCGCTTAGCAGTAAGTTTTGCTAGGAAAACGCCTCGACAACATGCTCTATATGGTAGCCCTGATCTGGCCCACGAACAGAAGACAACAAACTGGTCCAATTTCGCAGCACTTTCAACAATTGTTTTGACACTTGCAAACCATTTGCTCATAGAATCCTTGCGTCTTTGGTTTGGATCAAAGCTCGTATTGTCTGGGATCGTAACAATAACAAAGTGTATGTTATTCCATGGAAGTATTTGAATACTTGAATCCGTTTTGGAATACTTAACAAAGTCTGTTACTTCTGTGTCACCAACCATTGCCTTTACAAGTTGTGAAGAACCTACAGCATACCTTGACTCAGCTCCAATAAATTCAAAGCCCCAATATTCAAGATCGTCTCTTTTATAATGATGCTGTATGTTTGTTTGAATCGGTTGTGGTTTTTTTATCCAACCCTTGTGCGCTTCACATACAAACCTTTTCTTCTGCTTGTCCGGTCCAATTAGTGTATGATTTGTTATGCGACCTTCCCACTTTGCTTCCGCTATCTTGCAAAGGCAACAACATTTTGTTTGACCAGATATACCTGTACTTCCTGTGCTCGTTGTTGTACTCGTTGTTGTGCTTCCTATGCTCGTTGCTGTGCTGCTTCCTGTGCTGCTTCCTGTCGTTCTTGTGGTTGTATCAATTGGAACGCATTCCTCTTCGACTCTACTTATCACTTCCTCTAAAAAATTTTTCACAGTTGCGCTGATGATTGTAGCTGTGGTTGCTGTGCTCGTTGCTGTGCTCGTTGCTGTGCTCGTTGCTGTGCTCGTTGCTGTACTCGTGGCTGTGCTCGTTGCTGTGCTCGTTGCTGTCGTTGTACCTCCAGTGCTCTTTGTTGTACCAGTTTTCTCACTGCATTCCCGCGGCAGCTCCGTGATAGATGTTGGTGTTCGTCTTTCAAAACTAATAGTTTCTTGTGCAATCATTTCGTTTATTCGTTTGTTTGTTTTTGTATTTGTATTTGTTTCTTTGTTTATATTTATTTGTTTATTTGTATTTGTATATGAATGTGGATGTATGTCGTGAACGTCGTGAACGTCGTGCACGTGTGTATGCAAGTGTGAAGTGTGTGTGTATTTATTATTATTATTATTGGGGTTAGTATTATTGCAAGTATTATAACTGTTTACTATTGTACATCTATGTTGTAAGAATATTCTGAAGTAAATAGCAGGGGAATAGCAGTAAAAAGTGTCTCTTTATTTTGGAATGACATCAAAAGGCTTTTATTAGCATGCAGTAGCACTACGCGATTTGTCATCTTTTCAAAATAATAAGACTACACAGTATAGTAATATTTTTTTGAAATTGGAATGATAAACCATACAATCTATTTTAATTATAGGATGGAATGAAATAGCATTGGAATAGCACCCGCGTCTTTATTTTTTTGGCAGTATGGATACACCATCATAATATTTGTTTTGTTCTCATGGACAAAGAGTGGCTACTAGGGACACAGCATTATTTTTAAAATCAACCTTTACCGCCAAAACAATGCACCCAAATTCACCCAACCATGCACCTATATTATTGTAACATATTACTGCATCTACTAACACTTTTTTTTTTTTTAACACTTACAACACTTACAACACTTACAACACTTACAACACTTGCCACCTGCAAACACTTTTATTAAAACGAAAAGAGAAACACTAGAATGAGTAGATTAATTAACTTGACAGAGAAAAGCAATATGATTGGCACGAGTCATAAAACTCATATATTATTTGGAACCGATATGTTGGAAATAAACTATAATGAAAAATATTCAAAAGAGGATAGGTTCAAGGTCACATTGAAAAGTTCGGCTGATATAAACCTAAGTGTGCTCTTTACTGCGAATAATAAATCGTTGGATTTTTTTAAAGGAACAAAGCAATTATCATTAAAGAAGGACAAATGTTTCTTTATTGAATATAGTTTGCATTCAGTTGATACTGATTTTCATCTAGACTTGACGGTAAACTATGAGTTGAGCAAAAGTTTTTCTTGGTTCTACGATAGTGATTACATGGGTTTTTGCTACTTGCGTAATGAACTTCAAGTAAAAACTAGACCGCGTGGAGGAAGTTTCACTTTGCTTACGGATAAACACGAAGAGTTTGATCCATTTAGTAAAAAAGCAGACGAGCTATTGAAGAAATATCCAAATGAATTTAAGTTGCTGCAAAACACGTATCCAGAGGAAGCGAAACTTGATATTTCTGCAAATGATCAAAAGAAGTTGAAGGAAATAAATGAATGTTGGAGAGAGTGTTTACGGCAAGAGGAAGAAGAAGCAATGCACTTGTACTCACCAATGGATACAATTAAACACATGTTGGGGATTGATGATAATTTTGAATTATTAGACGATGTACCACAGTTTGAAATGGATTTAAGCTAAACTTTTATTGTTTTATAAAACTCTTCAATCTCGTTGCATGGGTCCAGTGGTAGATAAAAATATTGTTTTCGTACAAATAAAATAAGTAAATGAGCAACTTTTTCTGCTTTCATTAATCGAGTATTGCTATCATGCTTCAAAAGTTGTTCTAACTTTCGTTTTACCTCTTTTTTAAATTTACTATCAGACTCTCCAAAATACAAACAGCCAGTTGTACACATAAATGTCAGCACAAAATCATACGCAGTAACCTGCTCCACCCTATATTGCACTGCAGCCAACGCTTCTATTTCTCTTCTGATCAATATCTTTGTCAACTCATCAACGCCTACATCGTCAAAAGACTCATTGAAGGTTTTTAAAACAACTGCAACATCATAATAATCAGCCCCAACTTCCTCCACGCGTTCATATTTCCACTGCAAAATGAAACAAACACAACAAAACTGCTGTACTGTGGCAACGTCAGCACATTCTAACTTTAGCAACACGTTGTCTAGCATGTAGTCTGCTTTAAAAAAAATAACTTCGTCCTTTACGTCTTTATAATCTTCACACTCCAAACGAGAGAATAAATGGGCAAATAGATTATATACGTTTGCTGTTCGTTTTACTTCTATCTTATTTCCCTTCAACGGTATATCTTTTTCACGCATTCGCTGCAGTACATCCTCCGCTTCCACGTTTGGCATTGATGCTAAGCGAACGATGCTGGGCTTTTTGCGTTTTGCTTGTACTTCTTGTGGTTGAATTTTTTTGCGCTTCATTTTTGTGTTGTTATAGGAGTGAGCGCTTTCTGTGTGTATATGTGTGCGTCCACTATGCAGTCTCTCTTGAAAAGATGTGGGTAATATATTGAAGGATACGTATCTAAAATTGGAGGGAAAAGTTGATTTTGACTTTACAAGGCGATAGCATCTACGATATTAAAATAAACCTTACAAGACAATATTTTTTCATTTGGGAGGTACTAGTCATCTGGACGTCTCACCAGCAACAACACGTGCAAACACTTTTGCAAGTTAAACAATTTTAAAGGAAAAGATGCTCCTCTCAAATACCCCTGGACTTCAACGTCGTTGGCACTGTTACTATCAAATAAGTAATATTTACAACTTAAAAAGCTATTATAAAACGGAAGAGGGTTTTAAACCAATTCAAGTTTCAACGCCACCTGTGTTTAAAGAGTTAATGTTAACACAGTTTGTCGATTCGCAAAAATACCAGCACTATCCTTCATTACGGCACGGGAATAGTTTACTTGCACAACGTGATAGCTTCTACACTACGTCTATTGAAAAAGAAGGGGATGATTTTTACATAAACATAAAGGATAATTGGTTTGTAAAATACGAAGGCCCATACAAAGATGCCGTCGAGAGAGATTATGACTTTTGGAGTAATCACAAAACTTTGTATCAGAAGGCATTACGAATCTTGGAAGAGAAGTTGCAACTAACAACACGAGCAAAGGGGGGAAAATTGATTTCAACGGCGCGAGCAAGGTCAAAGGCAAAGCCACGAAAGAAGTTAAAGGATAAAGAGTTAGTGAAGCGTGTCCGGAACCGCGGAAAGTTGTTGCAGAAAATTGCTACTAAGTCCAAAAAACAAAAGCATGTCTCTACAAAAAGACGTTGAAATACTAACTAGACATGGTTTTAAAGCAGCTTACGATATACATACATCAGAGCAGCTGGTAATTGTTGATCTTTTAAATAAAATATTTAATTATGAATATCCTACACAGATTTTAAAGTACACCTCTTTGCTCTTCTTTAACGTATATGCTAATGAGTGGCTACCTAGACTACCTTTACTAGAAAGTGTCAAGTTATTTTCGTTTCCGTTACCTTTTGCTGAAGAGGCACCGATCCTAGAGCTCTTAGATTCACAAGAGTATAATGTCGGTTTGGTTGGAAATAGTTTTGATAATGTCCCTATGCATAAAGCTGATAAGATACAAGAAATAGCTTGCAGGTCTGGTTTGCTCTGTGTTTTGCATATTACAGATATTCTTAACCAGCTTGTAAGGGTTGAGTTCCCTGACCACGAGCTGGTCGACACTAACTTTCAGCGCCTCAGTGTGATGCAAAACGTAGAGAGTGTTGCAATCAGTACTGCAGCACCACACAGTGTCTTTATTTGCCGCAAACTTACAAAGTCATTCGTGTATGTACCTTTTTTGGTACAGAATTAAGTCTTTTTTCATAAATTTTTGCAATAAATGCTGCGCGTTCTTTTCTGTTTTGAAAGAGTTTCTTTCTCTTCTCTATTAACTCTTCTTTCTCTTCCTCTCGCTTTCTTTTCTTTTCACGAAGCTTATCATGTTCAAGTGCCTTTTCATATGCAGCATTTTGTTCTTCCATGATACTTTTAACATCCTCGTCGACATCAATTGGATGTTCCACTGTCCCACTCATTTTAAAACAACCTTTAGTCGTTGTTGTATAAACCTCTTTTTTCGTTTTTTTAGTTGCCGTAAACGTTGTAAGACCTTCTGTTCCTCTTGTTGCAGTAATCGCAGTCGAAGTATTTTGGTTCTTTCTCTAATTAGATTTAAGACACGGCACATGGTTTGTTTTCTAAACTGTGGTCATATGTATGTATGCGTATGTTCTGGCTTTCGTGTCTTCGTAAAATATAGTATTGCTTCTAGAAGTATTATTTTAAACAACCTTAAAACGAGGTGACAAAAAATGTGGTTAGAAAAAAAGGGGGACGTCACTGCTCTCTATTAAAAATATTGAAGTTAAAGCTATTTCTATGCTATATTATTTTTATGATACTTCTAGAAGCAATACTATTTTACTCTTACGTACACACACAACACACACAACACACAATACTATTTTACTCTTACGTACACACACAACACACACAACACACACAACACACACAACGCACATACTCCCTGCAACGACAAAACTTTAAAACAAAAAGCAACAAAACTTTATAACAAAAAGCAACAAACAATTAAGTATGCCAAAATTATCGCAAAAAAATCAAGAACGTTTAGACGCAGAGAAAAGCAAGCTTTTGCAAAAGCGCTCAGTGCTGCAACCCTTTGATTTGGATGATTTCGATTTGTCTGCTGTGCACCGATCGGTGCTGCGAGCATTGGTTGGTGACAAGATAAAGGTACGCACCACTGCACGGCACGTGAAGCAGTATTTGGAAGAAAACTACAAACGTGATTGTACGTTGAAGAAGGAGGAGCTTATTCTGGCAAAGTCTGATTTTTCTGGGCGAAAAGATGATAATTTTTACGAGTTGTTGAAGATACAATCATGGACCTGCACCGATAAAGAAGGTGTGCAAGCAAAGGTTGCATGGCGAGGCACGGATACAAACGGGAAGAAATATAAAGACTCGATGATTAAGTTGTCGATGTTGAATCAAGAAGTGGTGGCACAGCACAAGGTGGAGCACGAAGCTTTGGCGGCATCGATGGAGAAATGGTCGAGCAAAATGGCACATTTTTACACGCCAATCAATGATGGTTATCTATCAAAATAAGGAGACAAACAGGGTTAGAAAAAAGTGGGGGCCGGAAAATGACCACCACCTATTTTTACCTTAATAACGAATGAAAGCTGCGCCTCGATGCTATGCCTCCGATGCCATAGTGAGTAGTATTAAAAATATTTTTTTTGTAAGACTATAGTGCGTAGTATAAATAAAATGAATAAATAATAATAAATAATAATAAATATTGCAAACATATAATAAATAATACAAGGTGCAATACCTACAGACGTGTGCAACATACTTGCACTACACGAAGGCAACTGAAAGCAACTGAAAGCAACTGAAAGCAACTGAAAGCAACTGAAAGCAACTGAAAGCAACTGAAAGCAACTGAAAGCAACTGAAAGCAACTGAAAGCAACTGAAAGCAACTGAAAGCAAACTGAAGCATTAAAATATTTATTAGTACACAACGTGATACATTAGCTTTGAACACTACTATGGAAAATAAATGCTGTACGTTGAATAAAAATATGTTACCACATAGTGGTCACTGGTATGATCGTGAAAACGAATTTAACTGTGATTTAAAAAAACCATGTGGTGCGATTGGCGATGTACTAACTCAAAATGTTGGCGGTGTTAATGAAAAGCATTTTATGTTAGGTGGGTTTTGTACGAGTTGTCCGACCAAGTTTGGCAAAAGTGTATTACAGTTATATGATGAATCAGAATTGATAACAGGAGAAAAGTCTTTATCTACGTTTTTTATGTATCTAAAGCAACTTTTATTTAATATGGAATCTGATGATGGTGATGTTGGAGGTGAACCTACACTAGATGAACGAATGGCAGATGTTGAAAAAGCATTTTACCACACGCTGCGTCAAATAAACCCAAAGAACGACGAAATAGTGAATAAAATATTGCAAACAATTGAGGCGAATGCAGATAAAAAGAAGAAAAAATAATAAAAAAATTGTTTTTTAAAAATTAAAATATATATCTTAAGATAACTCATGTTCCTCTATAGCCTTTTTTAAAGCATAATTAGTAATCAATGTCTTTGGCTCTAATACTTTATTTGTTAGAGGGCTTGTATCATTGTCCTCCAACCACTTTGCGATTGCTTTCCTTTCGTACGTATGACCATCAGAACAGATAACCGGGTCTTTCATCTTTTGATATAATATTGGGCACAGAAAAGCATTTATTTCTACTTTTTGTTTTTTGTTTGAAAGCTGTGGTTCTTCTAGTTTTCGCTTACCAAGCGAAATAAATGCCTTTTCTGCTTCTGAATCCGAATCTGAATCCGAGTCTGAATCCGATTCGCCAAATATATCGTTAACTTTAATTGACATACGTATCCTTTTCATACCTTCTTTAACCAATTCTGCGTTTTTACGATCAGATAGTCTCATACGATCAGATAGTCTCATATAACGTATATTATCCCTTACTATCATATAACGTAATTCGCCTTCCACAAATTCTCTCACCAAATTTTGTCTGTGATTATTACGTAATAATAATTGTGCCTGCAATATTTCTTCTTGTGCTTCCGCATTTGCTTGTTGTTTTGTTTTTACCATCTTTGTTTGTTTTGTGTATATGTGTCTATATGAACGCGTATGCTGCTGGAGAGGTGTACGAGTGTGTTCGCCTTAGTTGTATTTATTTTTTTTATTAGTTAGTAGTATTATTTAATAGTATTAATTATTTATTATTTTTTATTAGTTAGTAGTATTTATTCATTTCTTATTTAATATATTATTATTTACTAAACTACTTCTAGAAGGCACTACCTTAATGATATAGATAACTGTATTCTGGTAGTCTAGTAAGTACTAATTGCAAAATTGGGTCTAAGGCATCCACCACCATTTTCTTAGTTTGATAGGTAGTAGACATGTTGTAAAGGTTCAGTATACGAACTTGCTGCTTTAAAAAGGCGTTATACTGTTCTGTATTATCTTTCTCTCTAAATCGTAGTAACTCTTGATGCCAAGCTCCGAGCAATGCTTTGGTCCTTTTCGACACAAGCTCCGGTGTTTCCAAGAGTTGCTTGACATAGGTTAGATTTAGTGTATGAAATTTGTTTACCTCTTGTTGCTTTAGAAAAGTTCGTTGCTTAGCTGGAGGGTATATATTTATGTCTTTCCAGCCTAGGTGATCCATTGCTTCTCTCTGGTTGCCATAGACTTCAAGTAGTTCTTTTGGCAACCAGCCGTGGTCAATATAATTTTTGCACATGTTGCACTTCATAATTGTATTTTGTTTCCAGCTATCTACGCAGCCTCTGCAAAAGTAAGCCATTTCTTTTGTCTACTGATAGATTTTATAGTCATATATTCGTAGCTCAGATATCGTAGCTCAGATATCGTAGCTCAGATATCGTAGCTGATTTCGTTTGCACCGTAGTGCTTCACTGTTGTAATAGATGATATTGGTGCTATGATTTCATACAATTGTTGTGGGTGAATGACACGATTTGTTTTCGGAGGCAAAAGTTCGCAATGAAGTAAGGCTGCAGCAATATATTCTGAGCAAAAAAATCTCTGTCGAAAGCCAAAGAAGGAGCTAAAACTTCCTGGAAAACGTATGCCAAGGCCGAGCAAGAAGAATCCAATTTTGTTAAAGCCACAGCCAATGTGTTGCATGCAGTATGCTTTCAGTTTTGCATAAGTATTTTCTTCCATCCATATGGAACGAAATGACCATTGACGTGAAAATTTTTTTTTGAACCAGTGTATCTTTTTATTGTAGACAATACTAGTGCAGTGGCCTGCATTACTGTTTCCCTCTCGAAAAAAAAGCTCTACATGCACTTGTGGTGGCCGCTTGTATTGAGATCTAGGAGCCAGCTTAGCAGCCCACGAGTTAAGCCATGAACTTCTAAGCATGTTACTTTCTATATCAAGAAAGCACAAGACAACTTCTTTCATCTTTGTTTATTCTTTACAAAATAAATATACTCTGGTATATAAACGTTTAATATGGGTATCCAGTATGTTGCATGAGCTTTATCGTGTAATTTTCAAACGTCTCTATGCAACGCCTTCAGAAACAAGTGAAAAAGCAACACAGACCAAAATAACGTTGCAAGATTCTATCGTCGTAGTTCTATCGGACTTTTCGTGGTGACTTATAAATATGACCTGCGGCAGAGACACAAAATGCCTAAAGAAAGTAAAAGTTATAAAAGAATGATGGCAGAGATCATAAAAAAAAAGAATACTGTGAAAACAGAAAACGATAGGAAAAAAATAAAACAGAGTGTTGGCGGAGGTAAAAGTAAACAAGTTGAACAGATTTAAACTATTAGTTTTTAATCATTATAAACGGTAAACTCTTTCGGACCTAATGCGTTCTAGAAGTTATAATGCTATTTCTATGCTAATAATTAGTTAAAGGTATAACATTAAAATTTTTATATAATTTGATATTCATGTATATGTACCTCTTGTTTTTTTGTGCTATGCAACCTTTTTAAACTAAACCAACTAACAAAAGAAATGACAAACAAGCATGAGATATATTCTAATGATGGCGCCGATACATGATAAGTGCCGAAAATAAAAATTTCATTCACGGTAAAAAAAGAGAAACCTTGGACAATTATACCTATTAGAATAGCATGTATATATCTATCAAAACGGTACTCAAATTTTGTAAAAAAGCACAATATTATAGTGCATACAAAGACGTGGTGAAAATGAAAGTGGACTTCTTCCGCAACAGACCTTATCATGACATAGAGAGCTGTATACCCCAGCACTATGGCAAGTAGCATATGGAAATTTGCACGTTTTTGGTATACTTGTTTCAATATTACACCTATCAAAACAATACATAGTGCAACATTAAAATAGACTTGACCATCTGTGTAGACAGAAGTGGAACTATATGAAAATTCAAAAAACTCGCACTGTGTAATTAGACTATAGACAATAACTGCTGCATTACAAAGGAGCCAATAGTCGACGCCAAGCTGGTAGCTGTGCAAGTTGCTCGGCACTAGTGCGTAGCAATAGAACAGTAGGTGAACTAAGTCGCATGTAAAGTTGTTAAAGCTGTCATTAACTACGTGGAGCGTGTCGCACATGTCGTAAACATCTTTGACATAATGCACGGATTGGAAAAGGGTGTGGAGACAGTGTTCATATGTTTGAACGTTTCTAGGATTTTTGTGTATGATAGTAGACGTTTTTAGTAGCTCAGACAAAAAATATGTCATTACAATACCAGAGAGGTAGATTATTTTGTTTTTTATAATCATTTGTTTGTTTTATTTTTTTAGTTTATAGTATTTTAATAATAAGCTGGTCTCACTACATCTTTAACTTGTTCTCGTTTTCACGTCTTATTTTTTTTTATTTTTAAAAGCCCTAATAGTAACACAACCCTGTCTCCCAGTGCTCCCCCGTCATACCGTAGCAGATGCAGGTGCTGTCAAAGCTTGTAGCCTTCTTTTGCTTGAAGTCAACGGAGGAAAAAAAGTTCAAGCGAAGCGTAGGGATATACATTTGCGGCTTGAATTTTTTCTTTCGGACTAATTTTCTCCATGTTGCAGACGCGTAGACCCAGCTAGGCAGTAAAATCATAAATGGTTTGACTTCGGCACCCTCCTGCGCTTCGACCAAAGCTTCCAATACTTTGAATTTTAGCGAAAATGGTGGGTTGGAGAGAAGTAGCATAGGCTTTCCTTCGTCGTCTCGTGGCCATTCCTTGACAACGTCAAAAAAATCATTTGGTGTTTCGTGTACGTCAAGGCCAAAGCTTTGCATTGCTTTCGTAGATCGGTGCGTGACACCTACAAATGGTTCCCATATTTTTCTGCCTTTTACAAGTGGCAGGAGATGTTCGTAAAACTCTGGCGGGGTCTCCCAGTTATCGGAATATTTTTCTTTGTTGCACATGAGGGAGTCTTGCATCTTTATTTAGACTTGTAGTTTAGTTATTCAAGCGAATATGGGTATACTTTCGGTACAACATACCTTGTGTTGCATGGGACCTCCTCATCCGTTCGTTTTCGCTTTTCATTTTGATACTCCATTTGATCCTCGTACCCATCGTCTGCTAGCTGACGCGGGAAGTCATGCATTTCGTAGTTCCCCAACTGCATTTCGTGTGCTTCTTTTAAAAGCGAGTACTTACAGCAGTACTTAAAGTGGTCTGCAAATCCTTGGTGAAGTAGTACGTCTGTGCCGTCATCATGTTTCTGATTTAGTTGATGGTCCATCATTTTTGTTTTTTGGTGATGCAGGTTTGCGTACTGGTCAAATGTCTTTGTCAAGACTTCTTCGTCTTGCGTTTCACAACTCGATTTATGTATGTTACATATCTTTGCTGCCGCGGAAGTGACTTGACCATGCTTGTAAAGGATTTTTCTTTCCAAGGACGGTTTTAGGACAACTTTATTGGATACCCATGGAATGCAGGTTTTTGTCTCGCCGTTTGGTGTGCTAACCATGCCTTCGTAGGGTGTGCCTAGCAAAATTTCCATGCGTTCGTTTTCGTCATCGCTTTTAAATTGGTAGGAGCTCAATGCATCAACAAATGGGTCTTTGTCTTCCGATTTTGTTACTTCATAGACCCACGGTACGTATACGTAGTATCGGAGTCGATTACCAACCACCATCGTTTTAATTTTCTGTTTCGCCCCCTTCTCCCATTGTACTTGTATGTCATCAATAAGTAGTTCTTTCCAACCACCAGTATAGGTACCATCTTGATCAACGGTTGTTTTCCAATGCTGCCATTCTTCCTTGTAAATGTAACCATCACGTATTTTACCACCTGCCATGGCGTCATGGGAGGTGCACTCTGTTTCCCTGGTGCCCATCATTGTAGTTTGCACACGGAAATAACGCTTCTTTATTCGAGTAGTATCTGGCAACTTCTGAACTCTGTTTGTTTTTTGTGTTTGCAATTCAGACATCTTGTCGTTGATAAACTGTTCGTTGACATTGACTACGTAGCCGTGCGTATGGTTTTTCTCCAGTAGCTTTGAAATACCACTTTTGTAGTCATTCCCTAAAAAAATGTAATCAAGCTCGACTTGATTTTTCGAGCTTGGTGCCATGTCGGGACTAATTGGCATGCAGTGATTATATCGCTTTGCTTCTGAATCTTCAACCTCCATCAACTTCTCTTTTGCAAAGTTGCAGAGTTGCTTCATAAACTTGGACTGCCCTTGTGGCAATATTTCGTCTTGGTTCATGCCGCAGCAAGTGATGGCGTTGGGGATCGTGCAGTAGAGCAAGCTAGAAATGTCGTGCTGCATAACTTGGTTATTCAAGTCAAACGTCTGCTCATAATACTTGCCAAGCAAGCTTTCCATTTCAGCCGAGACGTACTGCCACGCAGTGTTACGCCAAGGATCGACGTTCTTGCAATCCTTTTTGCATTCAAACGTCGTATCGTCTACTACAACAAAGTCACCAGCAACGTAGCTGCGCTTCGAATCCCATGCATCTGCCAACGTATCGTCCGCTACGACCCAGTAGTCACCTAGCTCCGGCTCGACGCTCGGCTCCCTATCACAGCGTAGTGTGTAGACAACGTTGTTAAAGCGATACTTTACGATATCACCTACTTGGTAAGAGTTGCCTGCATAGTATTCGTCTTCGTATTCCCATTTAATACGAAACGATGCAACTTCTTTGGATTTATCAACGGTTTTATTATGCGCATAAATAGTTCCTTTGACATAGTTGATTGAAAACGTTTTGGCATCGTTGCCATTTGACTCTGCCTCGATGCTAGTTATCTTTCCTCGGTCGTCTTCAAAAAGTTGAACCTCTCTTTCCACTCGCAAACCATTTTCTGCGACTTGTTTGTCTGCAAGTTCGTTGTATAGTAAACCATCGCATATGCGTTCATTGTCTATGTAAAAAACACATTTTTTTTGCGGTGGTTGAAATAGAAATAGGATAGAAAACGCTTCCATGATAATGATAGTCGTCAAGCTGTTTGTCAAGCGGCCTTGAGCTCTGATTAGACTAGCTATGTTACATACGTTTGCCAGCTTTTCTCGTACGTGTTTGGTGACATCTGACCAAACTAACAACGAAACTTGTGGGATCAAGAGTGGTTGGTCTTGCCCTGCTCGGATCCTATGCTCCCAAACGTCAAACATACGGCATAAGTAAAGGAAGCGATCACCTGCTTGCCTGTTCTTGTCTGTTTGGTTTACTTCGGCGTTTCTCATATTGGTTATATTTTTACCCATGCGATTGATCAATGGGAGTATTAACTCGCAATCCCGACTTCTACTTGCTTCATCACGCTCCGAAAGACTTCTGTTTGTGCATCCCATAAACACTTTGGAGTGAATGGAGTTATTTACGACGGTTGACATTGGTAAATCTTTCCCTTTCCGCTCCAGGCGAGTTGTGGTATTCTCTCCGTTGGTCTTCATATTTTTACGTATCTCTGCCTGTTTCAGCTGGTTATTATCACGCTTGTTGCCACCTTGGCCAACGGCGTTCGGGTTCTGTTCATGCTCTTGAACAATAGTGTTAAAGCAATCCATGTCCAGTGTAGCAAGCGTTGACGAGTGTGTTAATTCTTGCACCGTGCCTGGTGTCTTCATTTCCTTTAAATTGTTCAAAGCATTACTTTTCCCGCTTTGGCCAGGGCCTTGCAATGTGTAGTGTGTCTTTTCCTGTACCAACGACTTGGAGCAACCTGAGCCGATCCACATTTGGATAATCTTAAAGTGTTGTGTTGCAACAAAACGAACAAACTCCAAATTTGTAGCCATTTTGCTGAGAAAGACGTCAAAAAACTGCATAGTTGGTGCACGAAAATCCCAGGCTGGCTCGATCGCCGTGCTGTAATTATGTTGGTCTTTTAGGACATTGGGGTAGTTAATTAAGGCAAAGGTTGCACTGTCGACAATTGCCTCTGGCACCATGACTCGCGAGAAAGCGCGTAACGATTTTTTAAAGTATTTTTGAAATACATTATACTTGAGCATAGGCGTAGTTGCAGTCTTTAACTCATCATTAAAACGTGGCACCTCCTCATAGTGTGTAATTGTTCTGATGCGCATCACATCGTGATTACCTTCTGCCCACTCTTTTCCAGCCCTTCCCTCACACGTATTAGCAGACTCTGCCCATATGTCTTTGTAGCCATGGCCATTGAAATGGTAATTTCTGTTCACATCAATATTAAATGCATCAAGCCTGGCAGTAACTTCATCTACTTGATGCGTTGCATCACATGTCGCTTCTGGCACGTCCTTACATTGTTTCTGCATTACGGCAGACAGTTTTCTCGGTAGGATGTAGTGCAACCACACATCTGGCTTGTACTTCTTCATAAACTGCTTCGAATCCAGGTCCCTCGATGTTAACTCAATCATGTGCTTCCGCAGGTGCTCCTTTACAATAAACTTGTTCCCTTCAATGTAATGTTGGACTGTAAAGGCATCTTTGTCTGGTACCTGACCTTTTTTATTGGCAAACAGTAATTTTCTGAGATCTTCTCGCTTCTCTATTCCATTATAATATACTGTATTACTGAATACTGCCTTTGGGCTTAAACACATCGTTGGGCAAAGTGCGTTTCTTTCCTCCGTCAACGACGTGGCAACATTTGTTTTATTCATTGCTATAGGATTGCGGTATAGATTGTTGGCAATATGTTCTCTAAAGATTGCATTGTTCTTGATAATGCGATACTGGTCAAAGTGTTTCATCTCGTCTTTCTTCTTTCTATTTTCTGACGGTGTAATCACATCTTTCACCTGTGCATTCAAATCGAGGCCGCAACCACTTTCAAACAAAATCCACAACCTGTAGGCAACGGCATGTTGCAACTCTTCTACATCGTAATTTTCTGGAATAGATTCAATGAAGCAAAATACTCTACCGTCTCCCGAATCTCCCTCCTCCGCAAACGCTTCCCATGTTTCAATGTACGTCTGCTCGTTCACGATTCGATAATCGTGCTCTGCTGCCCACGTTTCAATATCTGCTGCAGATAGTCTGCTAAACTGCTGAAAAAAACTTGCCTCTGGCTTCACAAAATAATCATGATCTGCTTCGAGGCCACGAAAGCCTATTATCTTTGGCTCTTTAATCTCTTTTTTTGATGCACCGGTGTCGAACAACTCCTTCGACTCAAAAGCAACTCGCACGAACAGTTGCCACAGCCTAAAGTTCATCATGCTGCTCTTGTCAGTATCCGCATGTGCAACTTCATGGCGTTCAAAACAATTTGAATACTCTGTACCAAACGTGCTAGCAGCGACGGTCAATTGGAGAACTTGTTGAAACACAACTGGTTTCTCCGGAGTCGCCACGTTGTTGAACTGCATTCGGTTCTTCGGATTGTAGCCTCTCTCTGTAGTTGCAGGTGGCGCGTAGCCGTAGGATATCCTATTTTGACTTGCCATGTTATGTTTTTAATTTTATAAACAGTTTATACTCTTTCAATTTGTTGTATTCACTTACGTACCAACTTTTGTAGGTTGTGTATGTGCCTACAGTGCAGAGTTGTATATGGTGGTGCACAAGTGCTGCACCAGCTGTGCTACGTGCTAATAAAGGATACGTATCTCTTTTTTTTACAAAAATATGATATAAAACATTGAAGTCGTCTTAGTAAGGAGATAGCATGGACATTATTTATTATAGCCATGGTTTTAGTATAATTTTTATTAGTCTTTTCTTCATAATGCTATTTAATGGTATTTGGTTTTGGTGGACTTGGGTGTTTTTACTTTTGCCGCCATTTTTTTACACACCTGTGCTTTACAGACGCCCAACGACTGCAACAGACGAGTCGTTGGCTTTAGTGGAGCAACGGAACGTCGAGTCATTCTACAACAACGTGATAAAATTTTAGTGCTTACAAAGATGCCAAAAGTTACAAAAGGAATATTAAAAAAATACTCACTTCGCAAGAAGCAGCGCTGCAAGTTTAAACAGGTAGTAAAGGTGTGCAAGTTTGACAAGTACAACACGGTGGAAGAATTAGGCAAGAGAGTTTGTAAAAATAAATTTGAACAAGTTAATCTAAAGTCGTAATACTTTTTAAAAACATTTTTTCTAATCCTTTCTGCTTGTTTATAAATTTCTTTAATCGCTTTGCTTTTCTATCAACAACATCAGATAACTTTCTCTTTTTCTCTGCTTGGTGTGCTGTCTTCGTCACTTCATCTTTCAAACGCTTCAAGTCGTTCATTTTTTTGTTAAAGTCGGAGTGAGGTCGTCTCATGCGCAGCCAGCAACTCTCCCATGATATATCGTGCTTTGACGTAGCTTCTTTGACGTTTCTTGCAATTGCAGCAAGCTCCTTGCTCAAGCGACTCAGCGATTTGCAATGTGATTCAAAGGTGCCCAACTTTTTGCACAACACATTTTTCACAGAATAGTAGTCACCGCGTCGTCTGCCGTACAAGTTTAGCACCTTTTGCAGCTCCAAGTGCATTCTTGAGTGTGTTTTTAAAATTCCAAACTTGTGGCACGTTGTTTGGCATAACTTTGCAACTTCTAGACTTGGGTAGTATACAAAGTTTAGACGATGAAAGAGGCTTAGTGTTTTAAACGTATAGGTCGTTTGCTGGTTGTTCATGACACAATTTTGAAAGGAATCTAGGACATCTTGTGCATGGTGTCGGTGGATCTCAGCATTGCTCATAAATAAATCCATCCAGTAGGCATCAATGTTTCGACGTGCAGCAAAGAAGAAGTGCTGGAACAGCTGCTCCTCCGCTGCCTGCAATGCTTTCGAGCATAGCGCCAAGCATAGGACGTCTTCTAACGGTAAGAAGGCACTCGCCAAGCACCAAATGACTGACATGATATTTGCATCGATGGTCGTGACTAAATATAGTTCATTTCAACGATTGAAGTCTTTAAAAAAACAAGAAACAGTATATATAAGTCCACGAGCATACTTATAAAATACGATGAAAGTAATTGCACTAACACTATTTATCTTATGTGGACAAAGTTTGGCGTCCCTTGTTTCTGATATTAAATGTAGCCAGATCGACTACGTCTATCAGAACAGTAACTGCTGTTCCAGTGGTTCGAATTCCGCGCACTGTTTAAAACAAATTGCACAGGCGGATTTGGAAGGGGAACTCAGTTCTCTTAATTCTAAAATAGATAATTTACAGTTTGGTGGCATGACGGTGCAGCAGAGCGCTGTCTTGCAGGTAGGTACAAACGCAAACGGTGTTGCGGATAAAAGTGGTACCTTGCGTGTTGAAGCTGCTGGGTCCATTGAGGTCATGTCTGGGGGTAAGATTGACGTCAAAACCGGTGGTGTTTTGGACCTTAGCGGTGCTACGGTGCTGGGCTTAGGCGGCTCTGCTTCCAGTGATGCTATCTCCGTTGGCTACATGTCCTTGACAGGTATTGAAGGCGATGCAGTTATTTCTGGAGAGTTTAGTATTAATGGAGGCTTAAAGATGGACAATGACCGAGTGGTAGTCGAGGACAACACAGGTAATATTGAGACAAAAGGTTCTCTTAAGGTTGGAGGCTCGATTGATGCATCTAGTTTAGACATTGATACAGATAAGTTTAATATCGATGTGACTGGTAACCTTAAATCAAAAGGTAGTATTTCTAGCAGTGGAGACCTTAAATTACAAAAAACAAGTGGAGAAGTAACGTTTTCAATCGATGCCGCTACAGGGTCGCTTAGCAGTGAGGGGTACGCACATATTAAAGATACCTTAATAGTAGACGGCGTTGCGACGTTTAACAAAGGAATCAACGTAGACAATAAGTTTACAGTTGCTGATAACACTGGCGACACTGACATTGTCGGCGAAGTAAGTGTTGCTGGTCGTGTAACAGTTACAGGCGGTATTGATATCAATGGTCCATCTACCATTGGTGCTGGTGCAACGTTACAGGTAAAAGGTATTCTTGACGTATCACAGGGTCAGTTGATTGGGCAGTACGTAACTGCTATAAACGCTGATATTTCACAATTGACGGGTACCCTAGATCATGGCAGCCATGCCCACACAAATGTTAATTTGCAATCTGGTAAAATTAACAATGTAATCATTGGTGACACAAGTCCAACAGCAGCTACCTTTTTAAGCGTAGCTGTATCCGATGTGACAGCCAGTGCAGCTATTAACGGTGCTACATTGGGTATTAGCGGGGCTGCCACAGTTGGCAGTGCTGTATTGAGCGGCTCTATCAGCGGTGCTACCAGCATTGGTGCCTCTGGTCAAATAAGCTCTGGTAGTATTAGCACTGGTGATATCAGCGCAAACGTAGTCACTGCCAGCGGTCTTGCAAATTTAGATGGTGGCATTGCAATCGATGCAGATAAATTTGTAGTCGACAGTGTTGGTAACGTGCAAGCAAAGGGTTCGTTTGAGGCGGATGGTAAGTTAAAGTCAGCAGGACTTGACATTGTTGGTGCTTCACTTCAAATAGCAAGCACTGATATTAGCAGTGACAAGAAGTTTAGCGTCTCGCACAGCACCGGTGACGTAGAAACCTCTGGCTCTGTGACTATACATCAAAACACAGCAATCAGTGGAGGAGCTAGTGTCGGCGGTGCAATTGATGTAGTTGGTTTGGCAAGTTTAGATGGTGGAATCAATGCAAATGATAATTTCGACGTCGAAGCTGCATCCGGTAAAATCACTTCCAGCGATGGTATTTACACACAAAAATCTAGTTCCCTAAAAGGTGTTGTTGTATCCGCAGATGGTTTACAAGGTTTAACTGTTGACAGTGGTGCAGAGTCAAAGCTAAACGGTGGTATAAAGGTGATGGATGGTGCGGATGCAAAATTTAGTGTAGCAGTAGACGGAGCAGTGAATGCGGTAGGACTTTCAAGTCTAGATGGCGGTATTGCTGTGTCAGACAAATTTTCTGTCAACACTGTTGGTCAAGTCACAGCAACTTCTTTGGTTGTCCCAAACTCACGATTACCAGAGTTCCAAGAACGACAGGATGTTGACTGTGCTGGTTTTGCTGCAGATGGAACTACGTCCCAAAACACAGCTGGTGATGGTAATATTATTATTCTATCAAAAGGCCGTTGTGCAAAGAAATTCGAACGTTATGTATGTGGATCTGCATTAACTACTGGTGGAGATGGTGTTGTAAGTGAAGCTGAGTTTTTAGCGCATGATAATGATCCAAACAGTCGTGTATGTGCTGGTGTCTTTGCCATCGATTTAGTTGATACGTGCACAACCACTGTTGTTTGTAATGCAGGGAATCCATGTGATCCAGTAATAGGTGCTGCTGTCGGAGGTGGTGATATACAAGCAGGTGGTCAGTATTGTAGAGCACTAGATACCAGAGCAAAATGTGAAGGAAATAACTTATTTGGTGACTCTGGAAACTACGACCAAACATCTGACACTACTCGTGCTTCAATGGCTTGGACATCTGAATCCTTAGAGATGCATATGTGTACCTCCACTACAACAAGTGTAAAAAATTAATATTAGTCTTATGAATGATTTTTATCCACTACCGCTATCCTCTAATTTTAGACTTTTTCAGTACACCGTGCAATCAGGCGACCTAAACCAGTGCAAAGTGGTGTGGCCTGGAAGCTTTTTAAAAAAAAACGAAAACATTGAAGCAAAGCACGTCTTTATTGTGCAACGTCAAAACTCTGAGTTTGTATTTTGCTTCTGGGCCTACGACAAACGACATCCATCGATCCTTCGCTCCGATAGCTACCACGTTTTCGACAAGTCGCTTGCAAAAGCAAAAAGCAACCGTTACCTGTTTAAAGTTCATGGTAAGTCCATCTTGCTACCATACTGCCCAGCTACCTTGCACAGCTCCTGGTTCAACTTGGAGTCCAGCTTTCGAGACGATGGCTACATTCTTGGGTCATTTTTAAATCATTTTAAATACTGCAACGCAAAATTAAAAAAAAGAAAACGAAACATGAAATTTAAAGCATGGAAACGTTGCGACAAGAACAACTCTGTGTTAAACTCCTACAAAAAGTTCATTGTCAACTTTGATCCGTCGTTGTACGAAACCAATTTAAACTTAAAGCAGGGGATCCAACACTTAAAAGTCGACGATTTGCGACGCGTCAAGGAGGCAGCATTGCTGCTTCACATGGTGTTTCCTAAAATGTTTCATAAAATATGACATATTAAACCTTTTATGTTATATATACCAAATTTAGCTATACATAAAATGAGTTCAAGCAGTAGTAAACGCAATCGTAAAGATAAGGACAAATCTGTTGAACCCGGAAGGAGACTTCCAACTGCTATAAAAAGAAATATATTTGAACACACAGCTAGTACACGTTTTAACAACAATAGTGTTGAATTTAAAATTTATTGTAGCGAGGAAGAGGTGTTTGCCATTGGACAAGACATTTTTCATATCAGCATTAACGCCGACATAAATTTTAATGCTGACGTAGAAGATGAATATATTAATTTTGTTTATGATAAGTTCGAAACACTTTTTACAAGTGCTCCATTTACACAACATGATGTCAACGGACTTGGTACTCATTTCGATTCTGCATTTACTACAAAAAATTACAGAACAATTTCACTTTCATTTTTTTTTTCTCAAAATATTGAAGATTGGTTTAAAGATGAAGAATGGTTTAATCGTGAGGTGTATAAACCCAGATTTACGGATGGCAATCTAGATGCTGTTTTTAATCTTTATATTTATGAAGAGGCAGCAAGGCTGAGTGCACAGGCTTTACAAGTTTTAAGTTTGACGCTTGAAAATCCACCATTAACTTGGTGGACAAAAACAATGAATCCACAACCATCACGCGAGGATATACTTGCAGCCATGAGAGAGATATGGGACTTCGAAGAAAAAAGAGAAGAGAATGTCATCATAGAATTTGCATTGATAAATAGACCACAGAATATAGAAGTAGATGGCGAACAGGTAACTATAAGAGGATTATTAAAATTTTAAAATTATATTTCTACTCTGTATTTGCAAGTACTAGCTCCATATCTAGGCCATTCGACTCTAAAAACTCATAGTTAACCTGATGCAAACGGTAGCGGTCGTAGGCTTCCAACAGCTCCAGCGGCTTGTTTTTGTCTCCGGTATAGTAGTTTAAAAACTGCGATCGGTAGCGCTGCAACATTACCTGCTCCGTCGTCTGCCCCTGTCGAAACACAATAGTCTCTGGGACCACGATTTGCATTTTTGGGTCGTCGACGTAGAGTTGCTCTTTCGGGAACTTTCCTTTGCAAATTGATTCGTAAAATTCTTTAAAAATCTTTAAGCCATTTCTGTCCATACTGATACGTTTTCGAAAGCCACCGTTGCGGTCTGTCTGTTCAACACGCTCCAGAAAGTTTGGGTGCAGGACCTTGTTTAGCGGCCTGTCCTTTGCAACCCGCTTGATAAAGCAGTTGACACAAGAAGCATAGGTTTTGATTGACGACCTTTCTAAGCGCTTTCCGCCATCGCACTCTCGTTTTGATTTCGCAACATTGTTTAAGTAGTTACGAAACAAACCACCGCAAAGGTTTGCTGGTGTTTCTGGACTTAGCTCAAAGTTTTGCATTAAGTCTGTCAAAAGATGTTTAAAAAAAATGTTGAATTCTCTTGGCTCAACGACGACGACCTGCTCAAACTAAGTAAGTTTCACGTGACAGGTTCAGAAGATTTGAACAGCAACTACTTGGGTGCAACGATTGAAAATAATTGCTTAACGTGCGGTCTCGATTTTCGTGCTTGTCCTGGACACTTTGGTCACTACGAGTTTATGTATCCGCTAGTGCACCCGCTACTTACACAGGAGACACGCGTCGAACTAAAAAAAATGAAAAAAAAGATACGTATCTTTCAAAATACAGTGCAAATAAAAGACAGCACCAGTGCCTGGAAAACGTTTACTGCTTTAGACATTGACCCCAACTCATGGAACACTAGCTACTTTAGAAAATACTTACCTATATCGTCTATACATGTAAGACCATCCTGTATTACTGCTGGCACACGAACAGGGGTGTCACAAAATGACATAACACACCGACTAGCTAGTCTAATACGCCTAGATCAAAACTTGCGAATTTCCATTCAACTCAACAATAATAATATAGTGGAACATCGTCGTATACTAATAAGGCTGCAAATTGCCTATGTACTACTTTTTTGGCCGCCACCTGGGACGCAAAAAAATCGGGAACTATCTTGTTTATCACAGCGCTTTAAAGGAAAAGAAGGCAGATGCCGCAGCACCTTGCTAGGCAAACGTGTCGATTACTCGGCTCGTTCTGTCATTTCTTCCGATAGCTTTATTGACGTCGACGAAATTGGTCTGCCGTTGGAAATTGCAGACAAGCTAACAGTACCAGAGTATGTTTGCTCCTGGAACTTTGGGCACATGTCCAACTTGCTCGCAGATAGGAAAGTGAAATGCGTCGAACGCAACGGCTCCATGATTGACCCAAAGTACAGGAGGAACCTCTACCCGCAGCTTGGCGACAAATTTCATCGGTTCCTAAAAGATGGCGACTATGTACTTGCAAACAGGCAGCCGACGCTATGGCGGTCGTCTATCCAGGCAATGAAGGTGAAACGCATGCAACGAGGCAGAAGCATACGCTTGAACGTCGATGTCACGCCACCGTTCAATGCAGACTGTAAGTAAACATTTTCTCTATTCCAGCAATAACACAAACTAACTCTTTCATTCAGTCGATGGCGATGAAATGTGCGTCTTTGTGCCACAAAACATTGATGCACGAGGTGAGATGCATGCTTTGATGGCAACACCAGAGCACATTGTTGTCGGAGGCATTGGCATTGTACAGGATGCAGCACTATGTATTTGGATTTTAAGCCACGAGAATCCTGTGCTTGGAAAACGATTGTTTTTTGATTGTCTTATGCATGTTCCACAATTTGACTTGAGCAAAATTACAGCATACGATGGCAGAAACTTGATCCAACAGCTCTTTCCTGAAAATCTTGTAATCCCTGGTATTGTTGAAAACCAAACCATTCTTGCTGGTATAAACAAAAAAGTGACAAAGAAGAAAATACTTCGATTTATCTACAAACAATCAAAGCGAGCTGCTCTAGACTTTATCAACTCCTTGCAACGCATCGCTGCCGAGTACTTTGCCAGGCGTGGCTTCAGCGTTGGTCTATCGTGTTTGGAGCCAGACAAGTTGCATCTCATCAAAAAACACAAGCATGACATGCAGAAAAAAGGCGATGATTGGGAGGTTATAAGGCGTGGAATGCAATACAAAGAAAAAAATGCACACGCTGCAAAGTCTATCCTACGAGAAGACAATCGATTTTTAACACTAACTAGTGAACGCAGCTGTGCAAAGGGGAGCTTGCTTAACATCATTCAAATGCTCTCGTCGCTTGGACAACAATTTTATAAAGGTGGTCTTATACAAAACTACAGAACATCGGAGCGCGGGGACCGTGTCCTGTCCAGCGACCAGTTTAACAAAAAGCAAATCACATCGCATGGTTACATCGAATCTGCTTTCTTAAAAGGTCTAAATCCACAAGAATTATTCCTGCATGCAATTAGCTCAAGGCTGTCCTTGCTAGATACTGCTTTAAAGACTGCTACCTCTGGTTATGCAAGTCGCAGACTATGGAAGTCGATGGAAGACTGCATTGTGCAACATGACATGACACTACGCTGCAACGGTAGAATGCTTATGTTTAACGTAGACCCAGATGCACTAGAAAACAAAATAGAAGCTGGCTACCCTGCCGGCCTAGAAGCTGCAGAGAAAATAGGCCAAATGATTATGCAGCTGACTTTGAACACCTTTCACTTGGCAGGGACAAACAATGCAACGGTCACGCAGGGAGTGCCGCGACTTGAAGCATTAATTAACGTCTGGACAAAGAAGCAAAGCCAGCAACGTTTAATCTACCAAGAAAACGTCGATCCTTGGAAAGCACACTGCATCATCTTGAACGACGATACACTTTACATAAAAGATTTGGAACCGCAGTGCAGCATCATCCACTTTAAACGAAGCAATGGTCGCTCGCCAAAATCGTTACGCTTCACATTCCAAGAAAAAAAAAATATCAGAAAAAGGGTTACCATGTGGCACATCGAAGATGCCATCCACCGCTCCAAGCTAGGCAAGTACTGCCTCGCCACCAGCAAAGCGACGCAGCTCAGCATCGTCATTCAAACGCCAAACAACGAACAAGTGCCAATGGAACTTTTGCAAGAATTAAAAGACTTTATACTTGGATTAAATATCCGTGGCAAAGGACAGCATATCTTTTACAACAATGGAACCCTGGAGCAAAAAGGTATCTCGATGTTACAAGCATTCGAACAACACGGCTGGCAACACTTGCGCTCGACCTCCATCATTGAAACAGCAAAGACACTTGGCATATCAGCAGCAAAGGACCAGCTGATCGTGGAGCTGAACAAAGTCTTTAACAACGGTGTCGACCTATTTGATATCCAGTGCCTTGCAGCATGGATGTGCAACAAGGGTAAACTGACAAGTACAACGAGAGCAGGTATCGCAAGCTTCTACGAGGAAGAAAATGTCCTTAAATGCATGGCATTTGAGAGGACCCTGCGCACAGCTGCAAAGGCCGCAACCATGAAAACAAAAGCTACCTTTAAGGGGCTTTCAGAAAAAATTTTGATCAACGATTTAATAGGCACTGGCTCAGGCTTTTGTGACGTAATTCATGACAATGACGCATTTATCAAGTACCAAGACGAGATGGAAGCAAAGCGAAAAGCTCAGCTTGCAAAGAAGCGTAGAAAAGAAGAAGAAGAAGAACCGTGGTTGCAAATGGACGACGATGATTTTCGACCACCTAGTCCCGCATACGATCCATTTCGACCACCAAGTCCTGCCTATAATCCATTTGCTCCTTCGCAAAATATGGTATATTAGAATTTAAAAAGTAGGTGCATACAATGCCAAAGACAAAAAGAAAGAAAAAAACAACAAAAACAAAGAGTCCATGTTGGAAAGGCTATAAGAAGGTCGGAATGAAGAAAAAAGGAGGTAAATCCGTAAATAATTGTGTACCTAAATCAAAATGACAACAAATTTGATAAAAATAATATCTCTATATATTTTTTTTTTAACTATACTAAGTATTAATGCCATTTAACATTGTAGAGTACATTGTAGACTGTTTATACTTTTACTTGCACCCCGAAGAACGTATAGTAAATGTCGTAGATGCCGTTCCAGTAAGAGAGCCAATAGAAGAACCTCATATAAAAGTAAAATTACATTTTGATAATATTTGCTGGGGTTAACAATAAGATTATTTTAAACTCTAATAGTAAACTTTTTATATCCCCACGTATGCTCACCGTCACACTCTGCTTCACTATTTACTTGCTCCGTATGATAAAAAACATTCACCGCCGTGCTGCTATCATAGGTTTCCCCTGCCGCTTCACATGCAGCTTTGTCCTTTGTAGAGCCATCTACACATCCTTGCTCTAAGCATAGCGTCTTGTCTTCTTGTGCAACTGCCTCGCATGTCTTGTAATCACTCGCCGTGCAAGATGGCTCGTAGGCAATTGCATAAGAACCATAGACATGCGTGCTAGGACAAGTTGCCTCGTTGTTGCTCAGCTCCATCGCTAAGCAACTTACGCTGCTCGTTGACGTGCCACTTGGGCAAGTTTCCTCGTAGCTTACAACGGTTGTTGGAAGCGATCTTGCAACAGATGTCCCACCAGTTGCTGCACTTTCTTTGCCATAGACATGGAGAGAGCTTAATAACTGGTTCCACGTAGCATCTGTCCATGTTCCTCCTTGCCAATCACGCTGTGTCCATGTTAAAGAATCATCCCATTCTCTCTCAAATCTTCTTGAAGCTGGTATACTATTACTGCATCCAATTACACTACGTCTTTTTGACGTACCATCACTTGTTGCAAATAGAGATCCATAAGCATATGCAGAAACAAGATCACTATTCCAAGTTCCAGCGGTCCAAGTGCCTGCGGTCCAATCGCGTTGGGTCCATGTTAAAGAATCATCATCCCATTCTCTCTCAAATCTTCTTGAAGCTGGCACATTACTATCGCATTGTATTACACTACGTTCTTGCGAAGTACCACCAGTTTCTGCATTTTTTGGGCCGTAGGCATATGTAGAACCTAGAGCACTATTCCAAGTCCCCGCGGTCCATGATGTAGTCCAATCGCGTTGGGTCCACGTTAATGCGGACCACGTGCGCTCAAATTTTCTTGAAGCTGGTATGCCATCACAGCTGTTGGCCTCAGTACGTTCTTGAGAGGTACCGCCACTGTCTGCATTTTTGGGGCCGTAGGCATATGCAGAACCTAGGGCACTATTCCAGTTACTTGTCCATGAATAACCAGAAATTCCTAACTGTGTATCCGGCCAATAATAACTATCCCCAAGCTCATTTTGCCAAGTGTCGCTAGAGCCACGGTTACGATCGTCTCCAACACCAAGTTGACCGTCTCCGTTCCTACCCCAACATTTAACTACACTTTTGACGCTGTTAGCGTCACTAAGTTCTTGATTTAAAATTACACACGTATGACCTGTGGAGGAGGAGTCATAATCACCACCACAAGTAATTTGACGTGCAGTATTTCCTGTACCTAAATCGACAAAAGGTAAATTGTTCCCCATTTCTCCTGATCCATCACCACGTTGTGTTGTGTCTTCATAACCAAGTTGACCAACCGAATTTGAACCCCAACATTTTACTCTATCGTTGCTCAAAATAACACAAGTGAACACACCACCAGTATCAACCTGTTTTACTGTCCACGGCGTGCCATTCGATGTTCCATCTTCTGTTCCTAAATCGACAAAAGGTAAATAATTTCCCATTTCATTGGCTTCATCTCCAATGAAATAATTATTACCCAGATCACCAAGACCAAGTTTCCCATAGGCTCTCGCTCCCCAACATTTTACTCTATCATTACTTAAAATAGCGCAAGTGTGAACTCCCGTAATACTGACTTGTTTTACTGTCCATGGTGTGCCATTCGATGTTCCATCTTCTGTTCCTAAATCGACAAAAGGTAAATTATTTCCCATCTCATCGGATCCGTCTCCTACGTTAACTTGGTTAGCGTAACCGCATTGCCCCTGCTGACAAAAACCCCAACATTTTAATCTATCGTTGCTCAAAATAACACAATTAGTAGCCTCACCAGCTGATATTGCTTTGACTGTCCATGGTGTGCCATTCGATGTTCCATCTTCTGTTCCTAAATCGACATAACTTGAACTTGGACTTTTTAGCGTATCTATATTTTCATAACCAAGTCGTCCATTGCTCCCAGCACCCCAACATTTTACTCTATCGTCATCTAAAATAGCGCATGTATGCCAGTGACCAACAGCAACTTGTTTTGCTTTATCACTTGTTGTTCCTAAATCAACATAACCTAAATTGTCCCCCAGCTGGGAAGACCAGACTTTATCATTTTCATTCCCATAACCAAGTCGCCCATATTCAGCTTCTCCAAAACATTTTATTTTATCATTATTACTTATAATGATACAAGTATGATCCCTGTATGTAGACATTTGTTTTATTGATAATGGTGAGCCATTCGATGTTCCTACATTATTATACACTAAGTCGGTACCCATCTCATTGTTTCCGTTACCGATATAAGAAAATTGTCCATCAGCATTACCAAGTGCTCCTTCGCTGTTACCCCAACATTTCATCCTGTTATTTCCTAATATCGCGCACGTGTGTGTAAAACCAGCATCAATTTGGATTACACTCCAACAAGAAGCTTCTGTTGTAGCACCACCTATGCTACACGTCCCACAGGTCTCTGACGTCGTTTTGTCTGTCACACTACATGCGGCAGTGTGTCCTTTACAAGTAAGATCGTTGGAACACTTGTCCTCGCAATCCGATACACTTGAACAAGTCCCGCCATTACTACCATCTGATTTGAACACCTTGATGGAACTACTGTAGTCGTAACACGTATCCACACATGTTGTGGAGCTGGTTTTGCTAGTGTCAGCGGGGCACGTACCACATGTTGCTTCTGTGTCATAATTTGAATCACTGCACTCACTAGTGCATGTTGTCGAGCTGGTTTGGCTAGTATCACCAACGCATGTGCCACAGGTCACTTCAGTAGTACCAGAAAGAGTGCATGTCCCGCACGTCACCTCCGTCGTTTTGTCTGTCACACTACATGCGGCAGTGTGCCCTTCACAAGTAAGATCGTTTGAACACTTGTCCTCGCAATCCGATACACTTGAACAAGTCCCGCCATTAGTATTGTCTGATTTAAACACCTTGTTGGAACTGCTGTAATCGTAACACGTATCGACGCATGTATCACTGTTTAGTTCATTTGGATCATCACAAGTACCACACGTTTTTTCTGTGTCATAATTTGAATTGCTGCACTCACTAGTGCATGTTGCCTGGGTTAATTTGCTAGTGTCACCAACACAAGAACCGCAAGTAACTTCTGTCGTTTTACCAGAAACATCGCACTCCCCACAGGTGTCTGACGTCGTTTTGTCCGTAAGACTACATGCACTCGTGTAACCAGCACAATCCAGACTATTGCTACACTTGTCCTCACAATCGGCCATACTTGTGCAAGTTGCATCTTTGTAAACATTAGAGGAACTGCTGTAAGTAAAACACGTATCAACACATGTTGAATCACTAGTTTTGCTAGGGTCAGCGGGACACGTACCACATGTTGCTTCTGTGGTGTAACTACTATCTTGACATTCACTGACACAAGTCGCTGCCGTGGTTTTACTCGCATCACCACTACATGTACCGCAAGTAACTTCTGTTGTTTTGCTTGTATCAGTTGTACAAGTACCACACGTTTCCTCCGTTGTTTTCGACGTCAAGCTGCATTTACTGGTGTAACCTTCGCAATCTTCGTCATCGGTACACTGTTGTTGGCAATCTGCAAGGTCACTGCAGCTTGTGCTAGCACTGTCAAACACTTTGCTTGAACTTGCGTAGCTGTAGCTATTTGTTGTCACCTGCTCTGGGTCCGAGCAGTGGACCGTGTTTGAGCTTGTGCAATCTTCCGATACCTGTGTGCTGATAGTAGCGCTGCACTGCCCGGCGCCTGACCCTGCTTCGCCGTTAAAATTACAATCCTCTACAATAAGGGAACCGACCATGTTTGCATGCGACGTGCACAAGTAGTAGTAGTTGCCAGTGCTTGTAAATGTGTAGGTATCGGTACTTGAACCTTGTACATCTGTCCAACCAGTCAACGAACTACTTGGAAAACTATGCGACCCGGTGTCACATCCAGCGCAGTCTGCATTCGTAACTACACGCAGTGGATGTCCAGCATCACTTCTTGTAAAGCTTATTGGTCTATTTACGCAAACACGTACGACAGGGTCTGTTGCTCCATTAATGACATAGTTGTTAGCGTCTGGTCCTGCAAAGCTTAATGCAGTGTCGTGAGAGTTGGTGCCTTGCGAGCATGTCTTTTTCACACGGCTTCTATCATCTATCCTGCACTTGTCTGGGCACTCGTCGCGAAGCCCCGTGTAGTGCTGCATGTCATGCGAGCACGTTCTGGTCTTGAAGACTGTCTTGTCGCTGTGGTCTGGGTCCCACACCTTTACGTTTGATAGTTGGATGCAATTAAAGCCACTATAACCACAAGGTCTTGAGTTAGAATGTGAATTATGGCGAACCTCACCAGTAGATAGGGCAATACATCCTGTTGGTGCGCCTGACCATCCTACACCACCTATAAACGTATAACCAATAGTATCAACCGCATAAGCTTCACATTCGCCGTGTGTTAACATCAAGTTGTCATCTCTATCTCCGCTTGTAACTACTTCGTACGATTTACACGTTGATTCATCGTCCGCAGTCTCGACACCACCACTGACGCAAGCTGGGCGTCGGTACTCACAAGTTGCCGTCTCTGCACACTCGTCGCCTAAGCAAAAGTAAAGGTCGTTTCCTTTATTAACGAGTGTACCTGGCAATTTGTTGTCGCAAAAATCAGAGTTTACATTGGTGACAGTGGCGCGATCGGTGGATGCGTAGGCATTTAAATTTGCTGCCGATGCCGAGGTACTACTCAACGTATTTAGCTGTGCCGTGCTCGGTGCTCGGAGCTTGTCAATGGAGTTGATGTTGGCGCTGTTTGTAAAACCTTTAATATCTGTGCTTAGGACCGATCCAAGTTTTGCTGCATTTGCCGTTATTTGATAACCACTTACAGTCAAGTCTATGCCAAGGTTTGTTGTGTCTAGTGTATCGACATCTACATCATGCACGTTCATTGTAGCATCACTTGCACCTTTTAGCACGGTAGATGCGGTATTTAAAACAGCCGCACTTGGTCCGCCGGGCACAGCTTCATAAAGTATGTTTCCACCAGAGTTGTCTATATTTGTAAAATCTTTTTTGCAAACAATACAATTCCCGTTAAAGGCATAGCTGCCAGTATTTATGACATAGAACGTCAGCTCCGTCTCGATCCAAGTATAAGCAGCGTTGGCACTTGTACATGCATCTGAAGTCGTGTGGTCTAATTTTGCAACATTCGTCTCTATACAAACCCCACCTTGCGATTGAAAATCTATTGCATACTGTGCACAGATTCCATAAGAAGCTGAACTGTAGGAAGGTAAGTTTGCTGTTGTATCCGCTTTTATTATTGCTCTTTCATTACCACCGCAATTATCTTGCGATGCTGCTTGTCTGTATGTTGCAGGATTATCCTTTAACGCATTTAGCTGTGACATACTCGACGCCGTGCTCAATTTGTTCAGCTCCGAAGCTGTGCTTGTAATTCCAGTCAGTTTATTCAAGTCATTAGCATCTAGGTCTGTATCAACGCCGTCCAACAAATTTAAGTTTGCCGCGCTGCTGGTCACTGCACTGAATGTGTTCATAAGTCCCGTGCTAGGTGCCGAGCCAAGTGTATT
>Ga0206682_10000655_pt1 | contig 36894 bp, 36 predicted proteins | sample M240m12015metaG_FD_155444 | JGI IMG/M metagenome (GOLD analysis project Ga0206682, IMG submission 155444) | Ammonia-oxidizing marine archaeal communities from Monterey Bay, California, United States - M2 40m 12015 | ecosystem: Environmental > Aquatic > Marine > Intertidal zone | place: USA...
AAATATTTGGTGGTGGAAACTGGGGTTATATGGGTTATAATACAAGTGGTTACCATAGATTTTTTGGTAGTGGTACTGAAAGAATGAGGATTACAAACGCTGGCAACGTATTAATAAATAGTGGATATATAAAATTAGGCGGTTATAGTTATATTGGAGAAGATTTATCTGATTTAGATAGTTTAACAATAGCTTCAGACCATACTGAAGCAATACATTTTGCTCATTTTACACCTGCTACAAGTACATATAGTACTAATATGATTATTGACAATTCTGGTAACGTCGGAATCGGTACAACTTCGCCTACAAATTACAAACTTGAAGTTAATGGAAACGTTAAAGGTGATAGTTTTGGTACTGATCAAAGCACTACAGCTAGAATATTTGCTCCTTCAGGTGCTGCATATAATGGAAGCGGAAGTCAAACGGGTTATTTAATAATAAAACTTCCAGATAATGGAGCGAGTGGTATAAATAATATGATGAGTGGTTTGATACGTGTTTTTGATTATGCAGGTAACGAATCATTTGATGTTCATTTTGCAGGATATTGGTACTCTGGATACAATTGGACTAATTGTACTGCATGGATAGAAAGCCAGTCTAATATTGATAGAAATTTTAATGTTCGTTTTGGAGCAATGACTGGGGCAGCTGGAAGTGGTACTAGGCCTTATATTACAATAGGAGAAGGAGATAGCACATGGAGTTATTGTAAGTTTTCTGTAATGGAATATACTTCTGGTCATTCCAATGCTGCCCTTTACAAATGGAATAGCGGATGGGAAATGGCTTTAAGTTCAACAGCTCCAGGTGTTACCGCGCGTACCGCTACTAATTGTCAAGGAAACAATTGGGCTAGAAATGGTCAAGATGTTTATTATGGATCTGGAACCGGCAAAGTCGGGATCGGAACGACTTCGCCTGCTACACGACTAGATATTGGGATAGGAACACTTGGCAACAATGGTTATGGAGGTATTCGTATTCAAGACGATGCAGCACATTTTTGGATGTTAATAGTAAAGAATTCAGTTGGCAATAGACGTTTAAGTTTATATCACGGTCAAGGGAGCATACCTTTGGTTTTTCAAGAGGGTGGTGGAAACGTAGGAATCGGGACGACTTCGCCTACATATAAATTGCATGTCGCAAGTAGTAATAATGTGTCTATATTTGAAGATACATCTAATGCTAGTGGTGCAGCTTTTATGGTTTTTAATAGACCAGGTGTTTTTTCAATGGGTTCTATTACAAGAAATGGTTCGGCTAACTCTGTTTCTTATAATACAGGATCAGACTACAGACTAAAAGAAGATTTAAAAGATTTTAACGCTTTAGACTTAGTAAACAATATAACAGCATACGACTACAAGTGGAAAGATGTTGAACAAAGAGATTATGGTTTTATAGCACATGAATTAAAACAAACGTTACCAAATGTAGTTACAGGAGAGAAAGATGGTGAAAAAATGCAAGGCGTTGATTATTCTAAATTAACCCCTATTTTATTAAAAGCAATACAAGAATTAGAAGCTAGAGTAAAAGAATTAGAAAATAAATAATATGGGAGTACCAAGTTCAGGAACGCTAGAAATGATAAAAATTGCTAGAGAAAGAAGGTGGGCTAATTACAGCGGTAATGGAACTATAACTGGGCCTATATCTATGTATAATTTAATACTAGGTGGTAATACAGGTGGAGCGGTTAATTCAGGTGATACGTATTTATCACCTAACCCTAGTTCGCCTACAGTATTACCAGGTGCGGGACCTGGAAATCAACCTTGGAGATTTAGTGATTTTTATGGTTATGAACAGGTTAGTGTTAGAACAGCATTTAATTATATTTATGATAGTAGTAGTGGAGTAAATGGCTCTTGTAATGTAGGATTTACACAGGGACCATATTATCATACTGGCTTGAATTTAATGCCTAGTGTTGGAGATGTTGTTTATCAAGGTGCTGCGCCTAGCACAACTAAAGCCGCTGCTGGTTATTATACACCTTATACAACAACTGGGTTTCCACCAACGTCTAGCAACCAATGGTTTAGAATAATTGGTTTAAATGGAGTGGTACACTCATTAGGAAACTGTTAAAATAAAATTAATAAATTAAAACAATAAAAATGGCAATTACTTACAAATGGACAATTAACCAAATGAACGCTCATATCCAGGCAGAAGGTGAAGACAACGTAATCTTCACTGTTCATTGGACTTACGAAGGATCGGAAGAATCTGGAGGACAAACTTATAGAGCAAGTCAAATGGGTGCTCAAAGCTTTACATATGTAGCTGGAGAACCTTTTGTACCTTATGCAGACACTGAAGCTTTTGAAGCTGTAGTAATTGGTTGGTTAGAAGGAGCGTTAAATGTACCTGCTATGGCAGCTAATATTGAAGCTCAAATAGCTAAACAAATAACTCCTGTAAATGAAGATTTATACTTCACATGGAATAATCCACCTATTCCAGCTCCACCAGCCCCTACCCCACCTGTGGAAGAATAGTGTAAGTTTTATAAAAAACAAGTGATAGTATAACTAAACCTATATTGCTAGCGAGGCAATATTAACCAAAAATAAAGTTTAACCCTTAAAACCAAAACACGATGACTTATTTTTATTCGTTGAGCTCAAGTATGGGCCAACCACAAACACCGCAGATTACCGAAGAAACTATTAAAATCTGGAAACATTTATCCAAAAAGAAACATTGGAGAATAGTACAGTTGCCTAATGGTTATTTTCAAACCGAACACCGTGACCTTGTAGAAAAAGACAAATGGTACGATGTAACAAGGCGTGAAACTATGGAAGCCGCAGAAACTGCAATTGATGGTAGTGTTGATCACTATGCAAAGAAAGTAGATTTTTTAAAAGGACCTAAAGTAGTTAAGACGTTTAAATAATATCAATCAATCAAATCAAATTAAATTAAATTATGTCAAATGCAATTGTAAAGAATCTGAGCTTTGGTTCAGATGCTAAAGATAATGTGTTTGCTGGTATTACAAAACTTACACAAGCTGTTAGCTCCACGTTAGGGGCTAGCGGCAAATGTGTTATTCTTGAAGATACTATAGGCAAGCCAATTATCACAAAAGATGGTGTAACAGTAGCAGAGTCTGTTATATTACGAGATCCAGTAGAAAACATGGGAGCAACTTTATTAAAAGAAGCTGCTAGAAAAACTGTTAAAGAAGCTGGTGATGGTACAACAACCGCTACAGTGTTAGCACACTCTATCTTAGAAGAAGCTTATAAATTAGAAAATGAGCTTACATCAAGAGAAATTAAAAAAGGTATTTTATCTACAACTCAAAAAGTGATTGATCACTTACAGGCAAATTCTATACCTGTACAAGGAGATATGATAGATCAAGTAGCAACAATATCAACAAACAATGATCCTGAGCTTGGTAAAATTATTGCAGACGCTTTTAGATCTGTTGGTAAAAATGGTGTTGTTGTTTTAGAACCAACTGAATTATCAGATACTACATTCGAATTAGTTGATGGTGTTCCTTATAATAGAGGTTTAAAAAATATACATTTTGTAACAAACAAAGAGTCTAAAACTGCTGAACTAGATAAACCTTTGGTTTTATTAGTTGAATCAGAAATAGAAAATATAAGAAAAATACAAAATGTTTTAGAACATGTTATTAAAAATAACAGGTCTTTGCTTATTATAGCTGATGTTAGCCAACAAGTGTTATCGGCTTTAGCTATGAATAAAGTTAAAGGTAATATAAAAGTAAATGTAATAGACGCGCCTGTATATGGTATAAGCAAGAAAGAAACATTAGACGATCTTTCTATATTAACAGGAGCTACAATTATAAACGAAGATCTAGGTGATGATATTGATTTAATAGGGCCAGAACATTTAGGTGAGATTAAAAAAAGTGTTACTGAGCAAAACGAAACAGTTTTACATTTAATAGAGACAACTGAAGAGGTTAAATCTATGATTAAAAAAATGGAAGATGAATTAGTTGAGTGTACTGACCCTGTATTAACTGTTAAATTAGAAAAAAGATTAGCTAGATTATCTGCTAAAGTAGCTATTGTAAAAGTAGGTGCTAACTCTGAAGTTGAGTTACAAGAAAAACAAGCTAGAGTTGAAGATGCTATATGCGCAACTAAAGCTGCTATCAAACAAGGTATAGTTCCTGGTGGTGGTATTGCTTTATTAAATGCGGCTAATGATATAGAAACTAGTAGTAAGTCTGAAGAAGCACTGCTAGAAGCTATTAAGGCGCCTTTTAAGACCATCTTACATAATGCAGGTATAGAACAATACGAAATGCCAAGTGTATCAGGAGATGGAATAAACGTGGTTACAGGAAATATGGTAAATATGATTGAGTTTGGGATTATAGATCCTTTACTCGTAACAAAAAGTGCATTAAACAATGCTGCTTCTGTTGCTACTACTATTTTGTCAACCGATTGTGTAATTAATAATCTTAGAATTGATGAAGGCAATAGGTAGAAACTTAGTGGTTAAAATAGCAAAAACTGGTATATCTAAAACTCAAGGTGGTTTACTATTAGGTGAAAAACAAAGAGAAGATATAAGATATGCTGAAGGAACCGTAGTAACAGCAGGAGCTGAAGCAGGTGGTTTAAAAACAGATGATGTAATTTATTTTGATAAAAATAACTCTCATCAAATAGAAGTAAAAGAAGAAATTTATAACGTAGTTAAAATTGACAACGTTGTAATTGTTTTATGAGACTAGAACCCACAGATATAAGGGAATTAAATCTTTTAAAACATTACAGAATTATTAGAAAATGGGCTTGCAAGAATTATGATTTAAACGATGCAGACCTTGAATTACTTATATACTTCGATTGCATGGATCTTTTCACAAGAGAAGATTTTAAAATCGGTACATATTCTTATAGTTGGGACAACAGACGCTGGAACAGATTACTTAAAGAAGGTTGGATAACGGTATGGAGAACACATAACCGTACAACCCAAAAGTATAATATCTATAAAGTTTCCTTTAAGTGTAAACAACTAATAAGTCGAATGTACCGTATCATGCTTGGTACTGAGGATATACCTACAAGTGCACATCGAAACAAAATAATGAAGGGTAAAACCTATATGGATAAAGTTATGATTACATCCATTAATAATGTTAACAAAGATAAAAACCGATAATCATGGGAAAAAAAGAAAAAAAAGTAGAGGTAAAAGAATTATCTCATATTGACAAAAAAATTGCTAAGTTAAAAGAAGTTATTAAGAAATTAGAAGCTAAAAAATAAAGCTATGATAAATCCTAATAAATTTGCTAATCAAAAAATACAAGAACTAGGTCAAAACCTTTTTCAAGGTGAAGAGTTTGCTCAGCAAATAGCTAACAAACAATTAGACCAGCCAGTTCCACCTCCAGGTCCTTATGGTGATATAAACCCTATCATGAATAAGGAAAGTAGAGAGGCTAGAAGACAAGAGAGAAAAAACATAAGAATGGCTAACAAAGCTTTACGTAGTTCTAGACGAGAAAGAGCTAAAGGTGTAAAAGAACAAGGTCAAGAAAATTATAGCTATGATGGTTATGAAAAAGGTAGATATAATAAAAAAGGTGATGATATAGAGTACGGTAAAACACCTAGATATTCTAAAAAAAATCCACCAGATGGATCAGATGCAAGTTTTGGTATTAGTGGTTATGTTAATGATAAAAAGCAATTTAAAAGTGCTTTGAATCAAGGTACATATACATATAAAAAAGGTGATTTAATAGACGAAACTGATCACGAAGAAACTACTTATAAAAGTTCTAACGAAGGAAAAGTAACAGGTAAAAGATATAATGTAGAAAACGTAAGTGATATTCAAGTAGATAAAAAAGGTCAGTACATGACCACTTTAGGTGATGATGAATACTATGGAATGGATAAAAGACCAACGTCTTCAAGAGTATCAAGTTATGATCAAGGTCGTAATGCTTTAAGAGACACACTAAGACCTAGCAAAGGTAGAAAGTTTAAATCTACTTGGAAGAAAAAATAAAAAACAAATATTATGGCAAAAAACCCAGGACAAGTTGGTGCTAACGCAACGTGGGACGGACCTCACCAACCAACTAATTTAAAAGAAGGAAATCCAAAATATGGTATGGATCCAATGCAAGTGTTAAAAGATCCACTACCTTATAAAGCAGGACCAATATCTTCAATAGCTAAATCTAGGCTTGGAGGTGGTTGGCCTGACAGTATGGTTGCTGACAGATCTATAAATCCAACAGCAAAGTAAAAATTCACTAAAATGAGTGATAGAATAAGTGAACACATCTCGCTTAAAGAAGGGATTAAATCTCACACAGCTACTAGGTTAAATATTGACAATATACCTAGAGAACTAGATTTAATTAACATGAAAACTATTGCGGAAAAAGTGTTTGAACCTCTACGTAAATGGGTAGGTGGTCCAATAGCTATTAATAGTTTCTATCGCTCGCCCAAATTAAATTCTGCTATTGGCGGAAGCACAACCTCACAGCATTGTATCGGTTGCGCACTTGACATAGACGATAACTACGGTTATAAGACAAATGCAGAGATGTATGATTATATTAAGAATAACTTAGATTATGATCAGATTATTTGGGAGTTTGGAACAGAAGATAATCCAGACTGGGTACATGTAAGCTATGTTTCAGAAGATATTAACAGAAGAAGATGTTTACAAGCATATAAAGAAAACGGTAAAACTAAATACAAAATAATATGAACTCACCTTTTTTTAAAAAAATGATGAAAAACCCATGCTGGAAAGGGTATGAGGCTTATGGTATGAAAACTAAAAACGGTAGAAAAGTACCTAACTGTGTTCCTAAAAAGAAAAAGAAAAAGTAATGGCTTTTAATTTACCAAACGGACCTTTAAATATGCGTAAAACTACGCAAGGTAAAGGTAGAACTTTTAGAAAATCAGAGGAAGGTGCTGGTATGACTGAGACAGGTGTTAAACAATATAGAAGAGAAAACCCTGGAAGTAAATTAAAAACTGCAGTTACTGGTAAAGTTAAACCGGGAAGTAAAGCTGCTAAAAGAAGAAAATCATTCTGCGCTAGATCAAAAGGCTGGACCGGTGAAAGAGGTAAAGCTGCTAGAAGAAGGTGGAAATGTTAAATAAAAAAAAATAAAAAAAATGATTAGAAATTATTACACTGACTCTTATAAGTCTGGATTAGTCGTAACACCAAGTGATACGCTATTGCTAGATGGCAGAACGAAATCAACAACACCACAAGGTTCGTGGAAACAATACAACCTGTATATTGGTAATTCACCATCAATACTACCAGTTACAACAACTAGTGATAACACTGTTGTTTCAAACTCAGCTAACGTAGGTTTAGCTTCACCTAATGCAGAAATAAAAGCTGGCATGAGAGTAACAGGTGGTACGTTACCCGCGGCTGGTGTTTTAATAGCATCTGTAACAAACGCAAGTAATTATGTTTTAGCAACAGCTTCAAGTATAGCTGCTGATTCAACACTTACATATAGTTACGATACAGAAGCATCTATAAAAGTTCACACTGTTAATGATGAAGCAATAACATTTGTAAAACCTGCAGAAGGTTTTGTATTGCCAGTTAGTGTAGTTATGGTTTATGCTACAGGTACAGGTGGTGGTATTTCAGATCTAATAGCTTTAAGTTAAACAAATATAAAAAAAAATATTATGCCGAACATTAGTAAAAAAACAGCTTACGACGTAAAAGAAGCAAGCAATCAGTCACTTTCTAAAAGTGCAAGAAAACATTACGCAGAAAATGCACAAGCTGGATCTAAAGATGATAGCCCTATGAATAAATATGGTTCTCATAGCCCTATGAACATGGGTGGATCATGGATGTCAAAACATTGTGGTCAATCAAATTTAGGAAGCCCTCTTAATCAGGGTACAATTAGTCTTTATCCAGATAGATTAAATAAAAAAGGTCAAACTCAAACAGAAGTTTTTAACAATGCGGAAAAACCTTATAAAGATTATGTAAAAAAATATAATGAAACAACTTTTACTTCACAAGATAGAGTAAATAAAGCTACTCAAAAAGTAAAAAAATTAGAAAATAGACGTAATAGAGTTGCAGATTCTTTGGGTCGCGCAAATGAAACGATGAATTTAAGGTTTGACGCTATAAACAAACAAAGAACTAAACTAAATAAACAACAGTCTGATATATTGTCAGGAAATTATTAGTATCATGGGAAAATATAAACACGAAGGAAAAGGTAGACATATTTCAGTAGGTGGTGGCCAAGAAAGAAAAGACTTATTTAAAGACATGTCTGGTGGATATAATGCTATGGGTGATTCTAATGATCCAAGCCCACTTTACAATTATGGTGGTAATTCTGTAGCAAAAAGATATTCTAAAGGCCCATTAGAATTAACAGCTGAGGGTAAGAAAAAAATATTAGCTAGTAGTGCAAACCCTGAGTTTAAGTCAGCTATAGCTAAACAACCTGTAGAAATGAAAGGATCACATTCACCTATGTATAAATCAAGCTGTACGAGTGGGGGAAGTTCTAGATCACCTTACAAAGCAATAGGAGATCCTAATAAGAAAATGGACAGATTATCTGCTAAACATAAAGCACTTTATGACCGTTTTGAAATGGGTCAAACCAGCGAGGCTGAAGAACAAAAAATGTACAGACTAGAAGATCGCATGGATAAAGTAGGTAAAAAAATAAAAAATAAGAAAAAATAAATAACAACAAACAACAATCAATTAACAAAAAACAAAAACAATTATTATGGCAAAATTTATTTCATTAAGTTCATCTGCTGCTGGTTTAGACAGTGGTGAACACTTAGTAAACGTAGATGATATTATCTATGTAGATCAAACTCAAGCAGTAACAACTTTAATTTATTTAAATTCAGGAGCTGGTGGAGCGGATTTAATCACACTTACGCACACTTCAACTGGAACTGTTCCTTCAGTAAGAGACAAAATTAATTATGCATTAACTGCTAACCCAGGTGGTGTAAAAGCTAAAGTACAACTTCCTTCTGGAATTAGTATTTCAGGAATTGCAATTGCATAATGAAATCTAGAGGCTTAGGTGATATAATAGAAGATTTCACTAAGGCAACTGGTATTAAAAAAGTTGTTGATTCAGTGTCACAGGGTTTAAACATACCCTGTGGCTGTCAACAGCGTAAAAAACAACTTAATAAAATGTTTCCTGGAAAATAATGGCTTTTAAAATTAACCCACCATACGTTATCGACAACACTCCAATTTACAATGTAGATTTAGAAGAAGGTGTGTTAGGAAAAGCAGATAGAAACGGAAGTATTTTAGTAAGTAAAGATATTAAAGATCCAAAACAAATTGAAGATGTTATCAATCATGAAAAAGTTCATATTGATCAAATGAAGCGAGGTGATTTGGATTATGATGACAGTGCGGTTTACTGGAGAGGTAAACGCTACTCAAGAGCACAAATGCAGGAGGGTGCTAAAAATCTTCCTTGGGAAGCTGAAGCATATAAAAAAACAAAATAATTATGGCATACAAAATGAAAACCTCTGTAAGCGGATTATGTAGTCCTTTACAACAAAGCTATGAAGTTGGAAGTAAAAGACATTCAAGAAAATTAAAAAAACAAAGCAAAACTAGAGGACAATTAAAAGATGCTGGATTTGAACAGGAGTCTAGCCACAGATCTACAAAAGGAACAACTTTTATGGGAACTGGTCCTGGACATTACCCAGCCAATGATGGAACTGGTCAATACAAGATGCATAAAGCTATGTCATCTAAAAAAGCCCAAAGAAAGATTAAAAAATATGATAAAACAGCTAAGCAATTAGACGAGTTTTACTAAAATCATGCCAGATCCTAAAAAGAAATTTAAAGATACAACAGTAGGTAAACTATTGTTTGGTGCTGCGTCATTAGTTAACCCTGCGTTAGGTAGTGTACTAAGCGGTGTGACTTCACCAGCTGAAGCTATTGCTGCTATAGGTAAATCCGATGTAAGTGGTGAAGACAAAATAAAATTACAACAACTTATATTCGAACAACAAAATAAAGAAATGGAAGCCGTCACATCAAGGTGGCAAGCTGATTCAATGTCAGATTCATGGCTTTCTAAAAACGTACGCCCTATGGTTTTAGTGTGGTGTATTGTTATATTTTCAATAGCAGGATTATTAGATAGTGTAGAGTCTATACCATTTCACATAGGTGAATTATGGAATGATACATTTGAAAAAGTAATGATGGCTGTTGTTCTAGCATATTTTGGTGGACGCACGACAGAAAAGGCTACAAGTTTATTTAAAAAATAAATAAAACCTGTAACTATATTAATAAATAATTAATCAATTAAATTAAATTAAAAATGGAAATTAAAAAAGACCAATTAGAAAAAATCCAAGGCTTTCAAAAAGACTTAAACAAGTTGTTAAACGAAGTAGGATTTTTAGAAGCCCAAAAAACCGCGGTATTATCTAAGTTTCACGAAGTCAACAAAGAAACTGAAGACTTTAAAAAGGAACTTGAAGAAGAGTACGGATCGATTAACATCAATCTTGAAGACGGTACTTACACTCCTATCGAAAAAGAAGAAGACAAGAAGGAGTAATGTCATCTGTTATTAGAAAGATCAGCATCGGTTCTGATTACAAAACTGATGCGATGCATTATTCTTTGACTCAGTCAGTATACGGAGGTCACACTATATCTCATATACTCTTTGATGCAGAAGATAATTCTTATAACATTTACATTAAAAAAAACAACGAGGTATTGCCATGGAAAAAGTTTAACTCTAACATGGCAATCTCCGTTGAATATGATTTAGAATACTAAATGAAAAGTATATTTGACTTTATCGTTGAGCCTGCTGGCCAGCGATATAATAATGAAGTTAAAGTAGGTGACAAAAGCCTTATAATTAACACTCAGTCAGAAAGTTTTAAATCAGTAAATAATATAGCTAGAGTTATAGCAACACCAAAAGCATACAAAACACCTATTAAAGCTGGTGATTTAATTATGATACATCATAATGTGTTTAGAAGGTTTTACGATATACGTGGTGAAGAAAAAAACAGTAGATCATATTTTAAAGATGGTTTATATTTTGTTCAATTAAATCAAGTGTATTTATATAAATCTGATGAAAAGTGGAAAGCTTTTGGCGATAGATGCTTTATAAGCCCAATTCATAACAATGACGATATAGATGCTAATTTAGAAGAACGCCTTGTTGGTATATTAAAATATGGCAATAGTTCATTAGAAGCGTTAAAAATCAACGAGGGAGACCTTGTAGGTTATTCACCGTTTGGTGAGTTTGACTTTGTAGTTGATGGCAAGCGTCTTTATTGTATGAAATCAAATGATATTGTAATTAAATATGAACGTCAAGGAAACGAAACAGAATATAATCCTAGCTGGGCACATAGCAGTTGAGGAACTTATTAAGGTAGCAAAAGAAGCTATAGTTGATTCTGATGATGATATATCAGCTGATAGATTAAAAAATGCTGCTGCAACTAAAAAATTAGCTATATTTGATGCTTTTGAAATACTAAATCGTATTAAAGAAGAAGAGGATATGTTAAACGATAAACCAAAAGAAGAAAAGAAAACTGAAGCTTTTGGAGGTTTTGCAGAAAGAAGATCTAAGTAATGTATAAACAAACGTTATATAAAGTAATTGATCACATAAAACCACATGTAATAAAAAGATTAAATAAATCTAAGAAGTGGGATTATGGTTATAATAAAGAACATGATGTTATTGTTATATCTAAAACTGGTCAAGTAGGTGAAGTATACGAAATACAAAACTTAAAAATAGCATTACCAAAAGAAAAAGATGTATTTACTGAAGCTGACAAGTGGCAAACCCACGAATACCCTAAAGCTTTAAAAAAGATTAAAACAATATTTGACTGGAAACAATATCCAGATGATTTTAAAGAAAAATGGTATGCATATATTGATAGAGAATTTGCCAGGCGCCACGAAGGTTATTGGTTTAATAACAAGGGTAAAGCTACTTATATTACTGGTACTCATTACATGTACCTGCAGTGGTCCAAGATTGATGTTGGGCAAGCAGACTTTCGAGAAGCAAACAGATTATTCTATATATTCTGGGAAGCTTGCAAAGCAGATACGCGTTGCTACGGAATGTGCTACCTCAAAAACAGACGGTCTGGTTTTTCATTCATGGCATCTGGCGAAACAGTCAACCTTGCCACTATCTCTAGTGATGCTAGATACGGTGTCCTTTCAAAATCAGGGGCTGATGCAAAGAAAATGTTTACCGATAAAATCGTACCCATTTCCGTCAATTACCCGTTTTTCTTCAAGCCAATTCAAGACGGTATGGATCGGCCAAAAACAGAACTTGCATACAGAGTTCCTGCTAGTAGATTTACAAGACGTAAACTAGATAGTAACGAGCAATTAGAAGAACTAGAAGGATTAGATACAACTATTGACTGGAAAAATACAGGAGATAACAGTTATGATGGTGAAAAATTAAAACTACTTGTACACGATGAATCTGGTAAGTGGGAAAAACCTGACAATATATTAAATAACTGGAGGGTTACAAAAACTTGTTTACGATTAGGTTCTAGAATTATAGGTAAGTGTATGATGGGTTCAACGTCAAATGCTTTAGACAAAGGAGGTAGAAATTATAAAAAATTATATGATGACTCAGACGTTACCAGAAGAAACCGCAACGGGCAGACTAGCTCGGGATTATATAGCTTGTTCATTCCTATGGAGTGGAATTACGAAGGATACATTGATTCTTATGGATTACCTGTCTTCGAGACACCGGAAGAACCTAAAAAAGGGCCAGATGGTTTCCCCATTGAAATCGGTGTTATCGAGCACTGGGAAAATGAAGTAGATGGTCTTAAGAACGATCCTGATGCGCTTAATGAATTATATAGACAGTTTCCACGTACAGAGAAACATGCGTTTAGAGATGAAACAAAACAATCACTATTTAATCTTACAAAGATCTATGAACAAATAGATTATAATGAAGATTTAAAACATTCTAATGTTGTTACACAGGGTAATTTTATGTGGGAAGGTGGGATTAAAGATACAAGCGTTCAGTTTGTTCCTAGTAAACAAGGTAGATTTATAGTATCTTGGGTTCCAGATGTTCAACAGCAAAATAGATTTATTATTAAAAATGGTATGAAGTATCCTGCTAATGAGCATATGGGTGCTTTTGGTTGTGACTCATATGATATATCGGGAACAGTAGATGGTAGAGGTTCTAAAGGTGCATTACACGGTTTAACTAAGTTTACTATGGATACTTGTCCACCTAACTTATTTTTTTTAGAATATATAGCTAGACCACAAACTGCTGAAACATTTTTTGAAGATGTGCTTATGGCTTTACATTTTTATGGTATGCCAATACTTGCTGAGAATAATAAACCTAGATTATTATATCATTTAAAAAGAAGAGGTTATAGAGGTTACTCTATGAACAGGCCAGATAAAACAGCATATAAATTATCTATAACGGAAAAAGAAATAGGTGGTATACCGAATTCAAGTGAAGACGTTAAACAAGCCCATGCTGCGGCTATTGAATCTTATATTGAAATGTTTGTAGGATATAACAATGAGCAGTACGGTACTATGTATTTTCAAAGAACATTAGAAGACTGGGCTGCATTTGATATAAATAAAAGAACAAAACATGATGCATCTATAAGCTCTGGCTTAGCTATCATGGCTTGCAATAAAAATAAATATAGACCTATACCTGAACATATAAAAGAAAAAGTAAGTTTAAGTTTTTCTAAATATGACAACAAGGGTTCAAAATCAAAAATAATTAATTAGATGATTAATACGAGTACTAATAGTTCCTTTCCGAGTCAGGTGGTACCTCTCGCGGAAAAGCTTAGTTGGGAATATGGTTTGCAAGTAGCGCAAGCTATTGAACATGAATGGTTTAGAGGTGGTAGAGTCAACGGCACAAGATGGCAAAAAGGATTTCAAAACTTCAATAGATTAAGATTATATGCTAGAGGTGAACAGCCTGTGCAAAAATATAAAGATGAGTTATCAATTAATGGTGATTTATCTTATTTAAACTTAGACTGGAAACCAGTACCTATTATACCTAAGTTTGTTGATATTGTTGTAAATGGTATATCATCTAAAAAATATGACATAAAAGCATACGCTCAAGATCCGTTTTCACAAAAACAAAGAACAAATTATGCCTCATCTATATTAAGAGATATGTTATCCAAGCCTTTACTTGATAGTATAAAACAAAATTTAGGTGTAGACGTTTACAATGTAGTTGATCCGGCTAATTTACCTCAGTCAAAAGAAGAGTTAGAAGTGCATATGCAATTAAACTATAAACAATCTGTAGAAATTGCTGAAGAAGAAGTTATTAATAATGTATTAGATTTTAACAAATACGAATTAATTAACAAAAGAGTTATAGAAGATATAGTTACAGTTGGTATTGGAGCTGTAAAAACTAGTTTTAATAAAGCTGAAGGTGTTACAATAGATTATGTAAATCCTTCTAATTTAGTTTATTCATATACTAATGATCCTAATTTTCAGGATTTATATTATGTAGGCGAAATTAAATCAATTACAATACCTGAGCTAAAAAAAGAATTTCCTCAATTAACTAATGAAGAGCTTGCTACGATTCAAAAATACCCTGGCAGAGAAGGTTATATGCGTAATCGTAACAATGATAACGACTTAGTACAAGTGGTATACTTTGAATATAAGTCTTACATGGATCAAGTCTTTAAAGTTAAAAACACAGATAATGGTTTAGAAAAAGTATTAGAAAAACCTGATACATTTAACCCGCCACAAAGCGATAACTTTGACAGAGTGTCTAGAACAATAGAAGTTTTATTTACAGGTGCTAAGGTTATGGGTGTTGAACAAATGCTTAAATGGGAAATGTCAGAAAACATGACAAGACCTAAAAGTGATTTAACCAAGGTTAATATGAACTACAACATTGTAGCACCTCATATGTATCAAGGCCGTGTAGATTCACTTGTAGGGCGTATAACTGGTTTTGCTGATATGATACAGCTTACATCACTTAAATTGCAACAGGTGATTGCTAGAATGGTTCCAGACGGTGTGTTTGTAGATGTTGATGGTTTGTCTGAAGTTGATTTAGGTAATGGAACTAATTATAATCCACAAGAAGCATTAAACATGTACTTTCAAACTGGTAGTATAGTTGGTAGATCGCTAACACAAGATGGTGATCCTAACAGAGGTAAAGTGCCAATACAAGAATTACAAACGTCTAGCGCTAACGGTAAAATACAATCATTAATAAATACTTATCAGTATTATTTACAAATGATAAGAGATGTAACGGGATTAAACGAAGCTAGAGATGGTAGCTTACCAGATAAGGACTCATTAGTCGGTTTACAAAAAATGGCTGCCAACGCTTCAAACATAGCTACTAAGCATATTTTAAATGGCAGTTTGTATTTAACTCTTAGAACTTGTGAAAACATATCACTAAGAATAGCGGACATGCTTGATTTTGATTTGACTAATAGTGCTTTAAAGTCTAGTATAGGTAAGTTTAATGTTGCTACCCTACATGAAGTGGACGATTTACATCTTTATGATTTTGGTATATACATGGAGTTAGAACCTGAAGAAGAAGAAAAGGCGATGTTAGAGCAAAACATACAAATGGCTTTGCAACAAAATCAAATATACCTTGAAGATGCTATTGATATTAGAGAAATAAGAAATCTAACTTTAGCAAATCAAGTTTTAAAATACAAAAGAGTCAAAAAGCAACAAGCTGATCAACAAGCTCAAATGGCTAATATTGCTGCACAAGCAGATTCAAACGCAGAAGCTTCTGAAAGATCTGCAATGAATGATGTGCAAAAAGCAGAGGCTTTAGCACAAACAGAAACACAAATAGAACAATCAAAATCTCAGTTTGAAATACAAAGAATGCAAGCTGAAAATCAACTTAAACTTCAGTTGATGGCTCAAGAATTTGAGTATAACATTAAACTAAAAGAAATGGATGTAGCTAACACATCTCAAAAAGAAGCACAAATAGAAGATCGTAAAGATAAGCGAACTAAAATTCAAGCTTCACAACAGTCTCAAATGATTAGTCAAAGACAAAACGATTCTGCTCCAACAGACTTTGAAGCAGAAGATTCATTACAACTACCATTATTATCGTAGTTATTTATTAATTTTTATATTATTTTATTATGTCAGAAACAAAAGAAAAAGCTGGAAAGCTTAAGGTGAAAGCTAAAATTCTTAAACCTAAAAATTTATCAAATAGTGATGAACCTATAAAAATAGATTTATCAAAACCTAAAACAGAAGAACAAGATGCCATTCAAGTCGGAGAAACAAAGGAAATACCTGTGGTTGAAACATCCGGAGATAGCGAGAAAGTGGGAGAACAAGTACAAGAGCCCAGTCCGATTGCTGAAGTTCAAGAAGAAAAACCTGTAATTGAAGAGGTTAAAGAAGAAGAAGATGAGGTTATTTCAATAGGTGAAAAAATGGAACCACAAGCGGAATTAAAAGCTGAGGAACCACAAGCCACAAAACAAGATATTAATTTACCTGAAAACATTGAAAAAGTCATAGACTTTATGAAAGAAACAGGTGGAACATTAGAAGATTATGTTAGATTAAATGCTGACTATTCTAATGTAGATAGTGATACATTATTAAGAGAGTATTACAAACAGACTAAATCTCACTTAGATTCAGAAGAGATTAGCTTCTTATTAGAAGATAATTTTGAGTTTGATGAAGAGTTAGATGAAGCAAGAGATATTCGAAAGAAGAAACTTGCATACAAAGAAGAGGTTGCAAAAGCCCGTAAGCATTTGGATGGTTTAAAGAGTCAATATTACGACGAAATCAAGTTGAGACCCGGAGTAACTCAAGAGCAAAAAAAAGCTATGGATTTTTTCAATCGCTACAACGAAGAGCAAGGTGTAGCAGAGCAACAACATGAAGTATTTAGAAATACTACTAAAGATTATTTTACCAAAGAATTCAAAGGTTTTGATTTTAGCGTAGGAGATAAAAAATTTAGGTACGGTATTAAAAATCCTAGTGAAGTTGCAGATAGTCAATCAAACATCAGTAATATAGTTAAGAAGTTCTTAAACGATAAAGGTGATGTAACTGATGTAAAAGGTTATCACAAAGCTATGTATGCCGCGCAACATGCAGATACTATTGCACAGCATTTTTATGAGCAAGGCAAAGCCGATGCTATTAGGAATGTCGCTGCAAAATCAAACAACATTAGTAACGAAGCTAGAGCAAGTGCTCCAAGTGACGTGTTTGTTGGTGGATTTAAAGTTAAAAGTATAAGTGGTCTTGACTCTTCAAAATTAAAAATCAAAGCAAGAAAATTTAACTAAAACTAAAAATTATTTATTATGGGACAAATCGCTCCTGTGTTTGGAAGTATTATACCTTCTCAAACGCAATTACCGCTAGCTAACAACTATCTAGCGTTCAACACTGGTGGTGCAAATGCTAATGACTTTGCTCAACAGTATCTACCAGAAGTTTACGAAGCTGAAGTAGAAAGATATGGAAACAGAACTTTATCTGGTTTCTTAAAAATGGTTGGTGCTGAAATGCCAATGACATCTGATCAAGTTATATGGTCAGAACAAAATAGATTACACATCTCTTACACAGGGTGTACGCTAACAGGACCTGGTGCTGGAACATTTGTTTTCAGTGTACCTACTAACGCTGCTGTTGGTGCCGCTTCTGTTAAGAATGCAATTGCTCCAAATGATACTATCGTTGTAATGAACCCAACAACGGGTGTTACATTAAAAGGTATTGTAGGTCTTGTAGCTCCAAATGGTGCTTTAACTAACGTTACTGCTTATCCATTTACTGCTGCTAACTGGGATACTTTAGGTATTGCTGCTGCTGCAGGTGCTGCTGGACTTAAGATATTCGTTTATGGTTCTTTATTTGCTAAAGGAACTGGAAGCGGAAGTTTTTCAGTACAGCCACAATTTACTCAATACTCTAATCAACCAATCATTATCAAAGATAGATTTGAAATCAATGGTTCTGACATGGCACAGATTGGATGGGTAGAAGTTGCTACAGAAGATGGAACATCAGGATACTTATGGTATTTAAAGTCTGAGTCTGAAACAAGATTACGTTTTGACGATTACTTAGAAATGGCAATGGTTGAAGGTGAAATAGCTGACCAAAATGGTGGTTTTGCTGTGCAGGCTGCTGCAGGCGCTGCTGGATTAGCTGGCGCAGGGTTTAATGCTGCTATAGATGCTCACGGTACTGAAGGTCTTTTCCAAGCTATCACTAACAGAGGTAATATCATGAGTGGATTCCAAGGTGCTACAGGTATTTCAGATTTCGATCAAATACTTAAAAATCTTGATACTCAAGGTGCTATTGAAGAAAACATGTTATTCTTAAATAGAGATACAGACTTAGAGTTTGATGACATGCTAAGCCAAATTTCTGCTGGACAATCTGGTGGAACTGCTTACGGTTTATTTGAAAATTCTGAGGATATGGCTTTAAATTTAGGTTTCTCTGGTTTCAGAAGAGGTTCTTATGACTTCTACAAAACTAGCTGGAAATACTTAAATGACGCTTCAACAAGAGGTGCAGTAGCTGTAAACAATATCGATGGTGTATTAATTCCTGCGGGAACTTCTACAGTTTATGACCAAATTTTAGGTACAAACATTAGAAGACCATTCTTACACGTAAGATATAGAGCTTCTCAAGGAGATGACAGAAGATACAAAAACTGGATCACTGGTACTGCTGGTGGTGCTTACACTTCTGAAATTGACTCGATGATCGTAAACTGGTTATCAGAGAGATGTTTAGTTACTCAAGCTGCTAATAACTTCGTGTTATTCCAAAGCTAGAATTACTTTAAAGAGTTAGGCGCTTCGGCGCCTAGCCCTTTATTTTTTTATTAATTATATTATATTATATCATGTCAAAGACAAAACAAATTTCAACCCCTGAATGGGAGATCAAGGATAGAACTTATTTTTTAACAAATAAAGTATCACCTTTAACATATACATTAGGAACAAGACATTCAAGACGTTATCCATTATTACATTTTGATGAGAAAAATGGAGAACAAAGAGAATTAAGATATGCAACTAATATGAATTCACCATTTGTTGATGAACAAAAAGGAGAAGTTACATTAGGTCATGTTATTTTTGAAGAAGGAATGTTATTCGTACCTAAACAAAAACAAAATTTACAAAAACTACTTTCATTATACCACCCTAGAAAAGGTCACGTATATGCAGAGTTTAAACCAGAAGTTATCGCAACTGATGAAATCGATGAAATCAATTTTGAAATTGAAGCTTTACTTGCTGCTAAACAAATGGAAGTTGACGAAGCTGAGTCTGTTTTAAGAGTTGAAAAAGGATCTGCTGTAAGCACAATGAGCTCTAAAGAAATTAAAAGAGATTTACTTTTAATGGCAAAACGAAACCCTGCAGGATTTTTAGCTATAGCTAATGATGAAAACGTAGGATTAAGAAACATAGGTATAAAAGCTGTAGAGCAAGGTATCGTTAAGTTATCTCAAGATCAAAGAACATTTCACTGGGGAACTAATGATAGAAAATTAATGACTATACCTTTTGACGAACAACCATACTCAGCGTTAGCTGCTTGGTTTAAAACTGATGAAGGCGTAGAAGTTTTTAAAACAATCAATAAAAAGTTACAATAATATGTAACTATAATTATAGTGAAGGGTCACTTCTGTGGCCCTTAACACTATTAACTAAAATATTAAAATGGCAATAAACGTAAATACTGTATATCAAACCGTTTTATTAATACTAAATAAAGAACAGAGAGGCTATATGACACCTGTTGAGTTTAATAAAATAGGTGGACAAGTTCAATTAGAGATATTTGAAAAATATGCTGAAGATATGAATCAGCAACTACGTGTGCCACAGATAGATCTAGACTACTCTGATAGACAAATAAATGTAGATGAAAAATTATCTATATTTAAAGAAATAGATACTGCTACATACACAACAAGTGGTCATCAAATACCTTTCCAATACTCTGGAAATTCATCGACAACACAATCGTGGACGTCAACAACTAATCAACTTACATATCCTTTAATAGGAGATTCAATAAGTTTTGCTGCAAAAAATGCTATTAGTAATGTTTTTGTAGACGAAATACAATATTCACCAGATCAATATACTATAAGCGGTGGAAATTTAATATTAAATGGTACATCACCTCAAGCTGGTACTACGGTTGTAATAAATCTATATAGCAAGCAATTTTATAGACTTGGTACTGTTATATACAGCGCTGGAGGAACGTTGCCAATACAAGAGCTGGAAAGAGTTGGTTCTAGTGAGCTTTATCATTTACTTAGTTCTAATCTAACTAAACCTACAACTAAATATCCTATATATACTTATAAAAATAATTATATAAACGTTTATCCTCAGTCTATTGATTTTGGTATCTCAGTAAACTATTTAAGAAAACCTATACCACCAATTTGGGGTATGGACACAAGTGTAACAACTCAATATACTTTTCAAGCTAGTAGCTCTATGAATTTTGAATTGCATAGTTCTGAACAAACAGAGTTAATATTAAAAATATTATTATACGCTGGGGTTGTTATTAGAGATCCTGAAATAGTAAAAGTTGCAGCTTCTCAAGTTCAACAACAAGAAATAAATCAAAAAAGCTAGATTATGTCAATACCTAACGGAGGTTTAATAACCGAAACAAATAGACAATATTACGCTGGTGCACAGCAGTTTCAAGCAAAAGCTCAAACAGCTACTAACGTTCCCACTGATTATGTAGGTCAAACTTTTACTAGTACTTTTGATACTAATTTAACTTTTAGTAGCTCTGACAATGCTTCTAATGGTTTTAATTTAAATAACTTTAAAATATTTACAAGTCCAGACGCAAATACTTGGACAGAATTATTACCCTCATCTGCTATAGCTAAAACAACTGGAACCAGTAATACTGCTTCTGCAATTACACAAAAAAATATAACTATTGCAGCTGCAAACACGAGTGTTTTAGTAGGTATGACAGTGCTTTCAGCTACTGGAGCCTTTATAGGTGTTATAGCTAGTGTTGCAGTTGGTAATCAAACATTCACATGTGTAAACAATTTAGCTGTTGCTATTTCTAATTTAGATGTATTAACTTTTAAATTAGTTCAACCGTATTCTGAGCTTAATAATATAATTACAATAAATGCTTCGTTGCCACCTAGTATATATGTTAAAATACAATTAAACGAAAATACTTTATGGGATAGCAATGGTAGTTATTCGTATACTAGGCTTGATGATGTTATTGATAATTTCTTAATAGCTTATGTAGGGGCTGGTAAACTTATACCTAGTATTAAAAGAACTGATGTTATATTTCACGCTAAACGTGGTTTACAAGAATTTAGTTACGATACACTAAAAAGTATACGATCACAAGAATTAACAGTACCCTTAAGTTTAACACTAACTATACCTCAAGATTATGTTAACTATGTTAGGTTTTCGTGGATAGATCAAATGGGTGTACAACATACTATATACCCAGCCAACGAATTAACATTAAGGCCTTATGCTACACCAACTCAAGCTGGAGATGGTAGTATAGTACAAGACAGTAATGACAACAACACGGAATTAACATCACAAACAACAGAAGCCTGGAACTCTAATAATCCTAGAGCATTAAGTGGTGCGTTTTTAAATGATTACAACGTGGCTGATTTGTATTGGCAAAATTATTATAACAATGCTTTAGGTCAAAGATATGGCTTAAACCCTGTTACTAGTCAAAGAAATGGTTGGTTTGTAGTAGATGATAGAAAAGGACAGTTTGGTTTTTCTAGTGATTTAAAAGAAAAATTAATTATTGTAGAGTATATTTCTGATGGTAATGCTTATGATCTTGATGCTAGAATACCTAAAATGGCAGAAGAAGCTTTATATGCACATATAATATATTCTATATTATCAACAAGTGTAGGTGTTCAGGAATACATAGTACAACGATTTAAAAAAGAAAGAAGCGCTAAGTTAAGAAATGCTAAAATAAGATTGTCTAATATTAAGCTAGATGAAATAGTTCAAGTGTTTAGAAATCAATCTAAATGGATTAAATATTAAACATGGCAGAAATTAAAAACAGTTTTCTAAAATCCAAGATGAATAAAGACTTGGATGATAGACTTATTCCTAACGGTGAGTATAGAGACGCAAGAAATATATCTGTAGGAAAATCTGAAGATGATGATATAGGTGCGTTAGAAAACATATTAGGTAATACTTTGGTTCCAGATACTAACGTAGGCGAGGTTGAAGTTATAGGTTACTTAAAAGATGATAATTCAAACACTATTTATTTATTTTTAACTAACAGTGCTTCACAACATTATATATATAAATATTTTAACAATTCATACATTAAACTAGTTGAAGGAGCTTTTTTAAACTTTAGTAATCAAAACTATATAACAGGTGTTAATTTAGTAGAAAACTTATTGTTCTGGACAGATAATAGAAATCAACCTAGAAAAATAAATGTTAAAGCAATACCTCCGGTTGTTGACCAAACAACAGGTTTAACAACTACGCCTGGTTATTATACTAGAGAAAATCAAATATCAGTTGCCAAGTATAATCCATACGAAACTATAGAGTTATTAAAGAAAACAACAAGTGTTGTTGCTTCTTCAAGCTCTTCAACAACTATAACTTTATCAGCAGCTAATACTGCTATAAAAAAAGGCATGAGTATAATAGGGCCAAGTATTTTGGCTAATCAATATGTGTATGTAACCAATGTTGTTGGAACAGCAGTAACAATTAATGTAGCCGCAACCGTAGCTACAAATGATGTTTTAACTTTTATCAGTACAACAATGACAGGTAAAGATATTACCTATGATTTTAATAATGGTGATGATTGGCCAGGTGATCCTGATTTTCTTCAAGATTTGTTTGTTAGGTTTAGTTACAGGTTTAAGTTTGATGATCAAGAATACTCTTTAATGGCACCATTTAGCCAGCCAACCTTTATACCACAACAAAAAGGTTATTTTTTAAGTGGAGATGAGGATGCAGCATATAGAAGTACTATATTAGATTTTATGCAAAATGGAGTTCAAAATGTAGAATTACTAATACCACTTCCAGATACAGAAGCAAATTGCGGTCCACATGTTTCAGCAACTTATAAAATTATAGAAATAGACATATTATACAAAGAGTCAGATGCTCGATCAGTTAAAGTCTTAGACACTGTAAAAATTGAAACCTTAACTTCTAATTCTAATATTTTCACTTACAACTATCAGTCTAGAAAACCTTACAAAACTTTACCAGAAAGACAAACTATTAGAGTTTATGACAAAGTTCCTGTAAAAGCTTTTTCACAGGAGGTTTCTGGAAATAGGGTTATGTATGGAAATTTTAGAAACCAACACACTCCACCTGCTTTTTTAAATTATAACGTTGGTGCAAGTGGAAAAAATACAACTATATTTGAAAATTGGGCTGAATACCCTAACCATACTTTAAAACAAAATAGAAATTATCAAGTTGGTTTTATATTAGCTGATAAATTTGGTAGACAATCGTCTGTTATTCTTTCCTCTGTAGATCCAACCGGCCAAACAGTTAGTGGTGATTTTTTCGGTGGATCAACTTTTTATCACCCATATACTTCTGCTGGTCAAAATCTCAATGAATGGTTTGGCGACGCTTTAAAGGTTGTTATAAACGAAGCTATAAGCTCTTCTGTAAATGCTGATGGTGAAGGTGCACCTGGTCTATACGCTGACGCTAGAGGTAATGGCTTTAACATGTCTGTTTTATATTTAATAAACGATGAAGTAACTATACCCGTATTAAATACAGCTGGTTATGAATATAGGTTTAGAATTACAGGAAGTGCTAGCTACATACCAGCTGTTAACGAATACTTAAGAGGTGAATACACTGATTTTGTTAAAGTTGAAAAAGTAGATGCAACATCAGCTCCGGATTATAAGGTTTATACAAAGCAACCTATAAATAATTATTTATATTCTACTAATTCACTTAATACTCCAGACACTAAGTATGCATATATAATACAAAACATTACTGGTTGGTATTCTTATAAAGTTGTTGTTAAACAACAGGAGCAAGAGTATTATAACTGTTATTTACCAGGTTTTTTAAATGCATATCCTAGCACGGCAGGTGTAAGTGATCCTCCAGTTTTTCCTCAAACAGCTGAATTAAATAAAACAGCAAATATTGTTTTACTTAATGATAACATAAACAAAATACCTAGAGATTTAAACGAAACTTCTGATCAACAAAAGCAATTTAGAAGTTCTGTTAGATTATATGGTAGAGTAAATAACACAGCAACAGACAATGTTCAATATTTTCCAGTAAGCACAAGTGGTACTCAAACGCTACCATTAAGCATGACAGCTGATACTATAGCCACAGCTAATGATTTATCTATGGCATCAATTGACATATCTACTACTAATGTTCCTTTTTATCAATTAGAAACAAATCCATTTATAGCTAGACTAGCAACATCTAACGCTGGTACTACAGTCATAGGTTTACCTAATTCCAGTATGACAATACAACTTTCTATCGCAGAAACAGAACCTGTTGAAAGTTTATTACAATTATTTTATGAAACATCTACGGCTGGTTTAATTGCTGATTTAAATGCTGACATAAACACTGGTTTTGATGGTGTAGCTGGTCTTTCAGCAGTAGGTTATTCACATTTTGAAAACATGGCTGCTAACTCAGATATATCAGGGGTGTTTAGACCTCAAAACAATCAAGGTAGTGATTTTTTAAATACACAAATACAAAATGTTATAATGACTGTTACAGATTCTAATGGAACTAGAGCTTCTGGTAATATAAATTTAGATCCAAATCTAAGTAATGGTTTTACAGGAGATTTTAAACTAGTAACATCAGGGACTGGATATAAAATACAAACAGCAGTAAATACTTTTGTTTTTTCTAATGCTGGTTTTGATTTAAATAAAAATTCTTTAGAAACCTATAACTTTAACTTTACTTGGACAACAGTAGCTAATTCAGGTGGTGATACTAGTTCAACACCTTTTACTGGAAGCTTAACTAACAATGATCCTATTTTTACAGACTGGACTTCAGGCGCAAGCTTACCACCTGTAACAGTTAGTGTTGGTGATAATACCGGTGTTACCAGAGGAGCCAACAATGGTTCAGCAACAAGCAATACAAGCCAAATAAAGTATAGTATAGTATCTCAATCACCAGGTTCTTATTTTTCTATAGCTGATCCTTCTGTTGGAGTTGTTACAAAAAGTACAACAACACCACTAGGTGTTTATACTTTAAACTTAAAAGCTGAAGATGCTGTTGTAGGTGGTGTAATACAAAATGGTTCATTAAGTGTTACTAAACAACAGGTAATTACAGTTGGTGCATTACAAATGAATACAAGCTCTAAATCAGGTTGCGAATCTAGTATTGTTCCTTCTCAAGGTATACCACCTATGTTTGGTGCTGTAGTACCACTTTCTGCAACTCAATCACAACCCCAAAGAGCAATATGGTATATAGCTAATGGAACTTTTACCAGTTCTAGTCCAGCTTCTGGTTATGCTTTAACTGATTTACCGGTTCAACCATCAACTAGCACAAATGACTCTAACTTTTTATTTAGACTAGGAACACCAAATAATTCAGCTTTATCAGTTGGAACTGTTGTATTTTCTTGTAACATGCAGCAGAAATATTCTAGCGGATCATCTGCTCCTAGGTCTGGTTCAAAAGTTCAATGGAAAGTTTATCACAGAGATAATGCCTCTGATGCAACATGGAGTCAATTAGCTGATATAAATAATTCTAACATTATTGCTGATGCGGAATTAATAAACAACAACTCTAATACTACTAAATATGCTTCAACAGCTTTTGCTTTTGACACAGTTGGTGAATACCTTATTGTTGCTGAAAACGCTTACCATACCTACGCTGGTACCTTTGATGATTCATTAATCCTATGGGTTAATTCAGATGACTTATACTATGGTTCCTGTGTGGTTGAAAATGGTTTACCAATAACCGCACCATACTCTAATCCAACAGCTTGGCATTATGAAATATCTAGTCAACAAACAACTTATGGTTGTTACGCTACTAGCACAGACAGATATGCTCCAATGGCTTACGCAGAATATGTTGATATATTTTACTTAAACAGTACATTATCTTCACCAGCTAATGGTTCGACACATAACTATCCTAACTTCTTCGGTTTTGATGCTGCTTTTGGTAAACCTTTTGATCAGGTAAAAGTTTCAGCAAAATTTGATGCGGGTGGTATTAAAATAAGTGGAGATCCAAATACGTGTAGTGATAAACTAGCTAGACCTTGTTCCTCTACTCCACTACCTGTTTGTTCTAGACCTGTACCAGGCGCTATAGGTTGGTTGTAATAATAACAAAAAATAAGTGATAATAAAATAATATGGCTGCTACTTTAGAATTAAAATATTTTAACTCATATTGGTTGAAGAAAATATCAAGTGTTGTAGATGCAAATCCTCAGCCAACACCGCCATATGACGTTATACCTGGTGGTAATGCTAATGCAACACCTCCTGTTGTGCCTTTTGTAGCTTCTAATGCTAATGATTGGTTTATTGAAGAGTCTAGAATTAGAGGAGGTTATAACAATACATCTACAGATATAGGTGTAAAAGCTCACATAGTAGAAGATAACCCAAGTCAACAGTTAAGATTTAGTTCATTGATATATTCAGGTGTTTTAAACTCTAGGACAGGTATTAATCAAACAAATGAGTTTTCAGTTGGTGAAGACATAACAAGATCACTAGACCCAGCTAATGGTCAAATAATTAAGCTACACGCTGAAGATACTAATCTAATAATATTTCAAGAAGACAAAGTAAGTAGAGCATTAATAGATAAAGATGCTATATACACAGCTGAAGGAACTGCATTGACAACATCTGGTAGAATTGTTATAGGTCAAGTTGTTTCATTTCCTGGTAAATATGGTATAGCTACAGATCCATTTAGTTTTGCTGTATATGGTTATAGAAAATATTTTACAGACAGAAAACGTGGGTGTGTGTTAAGGTTAACAACTCAAGGAGATATTGTAGAAATATCTGGTTTTGGTATGCATGATTTTTTTAGAGATGAGTTAACAGGTATAAATAATCAAACTGGAAATGCTGAACCTGTACAAAAAATAGTTGGTGGGTGGGATAATCATACTAAAAACTATGTACTATCAATACAAAAGGTTAATGGTCAATATAGCACGTTAAGCTTTGATGAAGGTGTACAAGGTTGGACTAGTTTCTTTGATTTTAAACCAAGTTTTATGTTTAGTTTAACTTCAACTTTTTTCTCTACTAACAGCGGTAAGCTTTATAGCCATTATGGAAGTAGTGCACATGGGCGTTTTTATGATGCACCTAACAACGTATTTCCATCAACAGTAAAAGTTGTCTTAAATGGTTCTCCATCAACAGTTAAAGTTTTTAAAACAATTAACTACGAAGGTAATAATGATTGGACTGTTTCAAGTGTTGTAGCAAGTTCTGGAGACATAGCTCAAGTACCTATTGCTAAATATGGAGATGTTCCAACTAGTTTAGTTGCTTTAGAAAATGAAATGTTTATTAATAAGTTTAAAAGAAAAGAAAATAAATACTTTGCTAATCTTATAAATAGTTCACCAGCAACACCCGGTGAAATACTTTTTGGTGCAAGTATGACAGGTGTAAAAGGATTTTTTACAACTTTTGACTTTAGCTTAGATAATAGTATAAACCAAAAAAGAGAATTATTTGCAGTATCATCTGAAACTGTAGAATCATCATATTAAAAGATTATGGAAGAAGTTTTAAATATATTATACGAATTTTTATTTGCCGCGCCAGAAGGTGTTACTATGGGTATTGGTCCACTTCTTGTTGGGGGAGCAATTAGTTTAGTTGGTGGATTATTTAAAAGCGGTGCTGCTAGAAGAGCGGCAAGAAGAGCAAGAGAGCAAAAAAACATATTAATGGGTCAGTTGAAAAGTTTGGAAAATGGTAGACAACCATTAATAAACCCATACTCTAACACTAAAGATTTAAGTTCTTTAGCTACAGACTTAAGTGGTGGGCTTAGTAATCCTTATGGAAATCTAAGTGTAGCTACAGGCGCTTCTAAAATGCAAGCTGAAGAAGCGGATTTATCTTTAGCTAACACATTAGATACTTTAAGATCTACAGGTGCTAGCGCTGGTGGTGCAACTGCCTTAGCTCAAGCAGCATTAGCTAGTAAAAAAGGTGTTGCGGCTAATATCGAACAACAAGAGGCTGCTAATGAAAAAATGAGAGCTCAAGGTCAACAATACTTAGAACAAGCTAAGTTTTCTGAAGGACAAAGGTTACAAGGTATTGCTATATCAGAAGGAAAAAGAACGCAAGCTGCGGAGTCAGCTGGTAGAGCATTCAAGTTTGGTGCTCAAGAAAAAAGAAAAGACGCTCAATTAGCTTTTACTAGACAACAAATAACAGGAGAAGCTTCAAGAGAGTTTTCAGCTAATCAAGCCGCGGCAAGTGCTATTGGAGACACTATAAGTTCAATAGGTGGTGCAATAATTGATTACGATTATAAATAAAATTCAAAAATGGGATTAAAAGATAAACTAATAGAAAATCAAAAGATAAACAAACAAATAAAGTTTGCTATATCAGAGCTCCAATCAAAACTTTCTTATGATTTAGGTTATAGTGATAGTAAGGTAGAACCAATTGACTATGCGGCGTTGTTTGATCCGTATATTAAGCTTTATGCTGATATTCAATTATCACTTGACCAAGGAACAAGCGAAGATCCCGTAGAAGCTAGACGTTTTATTGATTTAATTACAAGAAGTGTTAATGATGTTAAAATAGGTTTAGAAAACATAGTAAGTAATACAGAGGTTTGGAACGAAATGGTTCAAAAAGGAGGTGTTATGGGTGGTCTAGACATGATGGGAACGCCTGTAAGCAGGTTTTTATCGTTAAGCATATTAAATGGCAATTTAGGTGGTAAAGTTGAAATAAAAGCAATAGATAATAGTTTAAATAAAATTGCTTGGGAAATATATGAAAAAGACGGTACGTTTGTTGAAAGAATTTATTTAAATAAACTAAATGAATTGTCAGAAAATCAAGACATGTTTGTAACTATACCTAGTAGGTTAGAGGAAAATGAAAACTTTAAGTTGTCTAATCCAGATATATTTGAACAAGAAAAAGTTGGTAGTGATGAAAGCAATATTGTTTTAACTGGTGGTGTTACAGAGGTTTATAGAGAAAAAAAATCTGATGGCCAGTTAAATATTATATCAAAGGATTTAAAAGGTGGTATGGTTCAAGATTTTTACATTATTGATAAAAAAGCTATAGGCGATAGTTTACAGTTTAATCTTCAAATGGATAAAATCAGTGCTGGTTTACTTGAAGCGTTTCAAAGTTTTGATCAAGTAATTGCTTTTAATAATAATATTATAGCTAAAGTAACAGATTATTATCTTCAACCAGCTAAAGCTTTAAAAGATAATCAACAGAAAAAGTTTCAAGAAGATTACAAAAAATGGTATTTAGAAACTGAAATAGGTAAAGAATTCCCCTTAGGCGAACCAAGATTAAAAACTGAGGCGATAGCAAAACAAGAAGAAGTAGTTGAAGAACAACAGTTAGCTTAAATCTAATATATGACTTGCGAAGAACAATTTAAAAGTAGAACATCACAGGCATACAAAGACTGTGTGGCCCAGAGAAAAGCTGAGGAATTAAAATTAGCTAAAGGTTTAGATTTAAAAGAACCAGAAGTAATAGAGTTAGATGAAGTTGTTGTTGAAGATAAGCTTGTAAAAAAACGTGTTAGTGCACCTAAAATTGCAAAAATTAATGAAGAAGGTTTAGAAATAATTGAAGACGATGAAAATAAAGATAATAAAAGAGATGTTGTAGAAAAAGCATCTTACCTAGTAAACAGCTTCAGTCCTTTCACTGTAAATCCTGATAGTAGTAATTTTTGGCAAGATACAAAAACTTGGATGTCAGACTTAGAAAATACAGCTTCCACACTTGCAAACATTACTGATATAGCCGCAGAAACTGCTGGTAATGTGTTAAAATTAGAAAATCTTAAATTTGAAAACTTAAAAGGTGAGAAAGAAGCTTTTAGAGTAATAGGTGAAAATTTAAACTCAAATAATTATGAAGAAATTAATATACCTACATATAATGCAGTACAAAAACTAGCTGTAGAACAATTAATTTTTAAGAAAAAACAAAACTTAACAGCTTCTGAGTTAAATGATCCAGAAAACTATATGCCTACTGCTATAGAAATATGGGCAGAGACTAATTTTTTGTTTAAAAAAGCTCTTCCTTACGCTAGTCAAGAAAAAACAACAATTGTAGATATTTCTGCTCAAGCGCTTGATATAAACCCAAATAATGAGATGGTTGATTACATATCTGATTTTTATGGTTATGCTAGAAATGGATGGTTAATAGGTGATCAAGTTCAGCCTGTATATGACATGTTTAATAGTGTAGGCGATGATCAGACACTAGCAAATGCTAGAAACTATATAGCTAAAAATGCCAACACAATTGCTTTAAACTATACATCTGATGAATATTTAAAATTTCAAGAAGATATAATAAAAAATGTTAAAGCTGGAGATGGTAACTGGTGGTCAATAACCAAAGCTTTATACGATAATCCAGACGTACTTTTAACAACTGGTTTACAGTCTTTAACAATGAATGCTAGCAATGTTATTAATGCTGAAGGCGCTAGAGAAAGAGGGTTTGAGGCTTCTCTTGAAGGTGCTGCATCAATGGCTGGGGTTACTAAAAATCCATACACTACCGGTGTAGGTGCAATTGCTGGTTTTGGCGCAGGAACTATGGAGTTTTTAGAGTTAAATATGACAGCTATGGAAACTCTTGATGAATTAATAAGAGAAGAAGGACTAGGTGAAAGCATAGCAGATTTAACTGAAGATGAGATTCTTGATTTACTTGGAGACAAGAAAAAAATGAAAGAAGTACTCAGAATATCTAAAAATAGAAGTAAAATTATAAGTGCTGGAACTTTCCTTACAGCTATGCTAAGTTTTGGTACTGGTAAAATTATGACTGCAAAAGGAATTAGTACCTTAAAAACATTGGCTACATTAGGTGTTGCAAATGTCCCTGCAGAAATGGCTATTGAAGCTTTAGCTTTACAAGCTCAAGGTAAAGACTTAAAAGATGTTAAATCAGTTGAAGAGGTGATAATGGAAGGAATGGCTTTAAATCCAACATCCGGAATTGCTAGTATAGCATCAACAACAAAAGCCGTAAATCAATCAAATATAAATAGAAAAGCCAAAAAAATAGCGGTTGAAAATGGATTTAGCTTAGCTGATGTTTTTAGCGGAAAAGCAAATGGTACTGGTGTAGAGATAATAAAAACTGGAATTGATCAAGGTCAAATGCAATTATCACTAAGCTCTTTAATTCAAAGCAAAGAAATAACTATAAATGAAGCAAAAGAAATATTAACAAATTTTAATGATTTGAAAACTTTTGTAGGTCAAACTAAAGATTTAGTTAAAAAATTTGGTTTTAACGATTCTCAAACAGCTAGAATATCAGAAATTTTATCAGAGCTTAAAGATAATCAAAAACTAATAAACCAATATAAAGATGCACCAGCTTTAACAGCACCCTTAGTAAAAGCTAATGCTGAATTAAATAAAGAACTTGATAGTATAATAGCTACAGGAGGTGTTACGGAAGGTATTGAACTTGAAGAAGTTGTTGTTACTGGTGAAGATAAAAAAGAACAAAGTATTAGAGGTAAAAAAATTGATTCTTTAGTTGGTGAAAGAAAAAAAGATGGAAAATACAAGATAAAAAGAAAAGAATGGTATAATCCAAAAACACAAAAAGGTAAATCTGAAGAAGCTATTGCAGATATATTCACTCAAAACGATCCTGTAACAAATCAACCAGGTTTGTTAAATAGTATTATAGCAAGTAAAATAACTTTCCAAATGGAACAGTTACCTAATTTTTCAAAAGAAGATTTTATTAGTCAAACTATAACAGAGTTAATACCACATATAAGAAACTTTAATCCTGAAAAAAATGACAGTTTAAATGGTTGGATTATACCACAGATAAATAATAAAATAAAAAATGCTTTAAAAGGAGGAAAGTCAGGAACTAAAGAAAAGTTTGAATCTTCAATACAAAGTGGTTCAGTAGAAGGTAAAGAAATACAAATTGAAGATGATTCAACACAAGAAGGTATAGATGCGGAGGTTCAGACAGAACCTATTAAAGTTATTGGTGACATGCTAGCTGATATAGCCGGAGTTGATTCAGAAACTACGTCAGCAGCCGCAAGTCAAACAATAAAAAGTCCAATTGAAATTGAGAAAAAAGGAAGTCCGCGACAAGCTGTTAAAGATGTTTCTGCTATAGGTAAGGCTAAATTTTATGAAATGGTAATGGAAGCTTTCGGTGGTCCATTAGGTACAAAAGATAATAAAATTGGTAACTTCACTACTTTTCTCGAAGCAAATGGTGTTAACATATTAAGAATACTTGAAAACGAAGACGGTATAAAGAACAATCAACTAGCAGGCTTATATGGTCCTAAGAAAGTAGGTAGAGCAACAGGTAAGTTTGATAAAGGAGCTGGTAAAGGGGTTTTTACTTATAATAATCCAAAACCTACCACACAAGATTTAGTTAACTTTTTAACAGATCCTAACACAGGAATGACTACGTTAAGAAATAGGCAAGAAAAATTTGCTGACATAATAGCTGGTTTACTTAATAGAGCTAAAACTAAAGAATTAGGTGATACTAAAGAAGGAGGGAAAATATTAAAAGAAACTCAAAGTATTGTTAATCCAGATGTTCCAGAAGCTGTTGAAAAAATACTATCACAAATAGACATAGTAGTTAAAAAATTAGATGCAACTGGTAAAAATCAATTAGGATCTGGTGTTAGCCCTGCATTAATTGCTAACCTTTTAAGTGGTGGATTAAAATTACTTAAATCTGGTATAAGAGGAACTGTTAGTTTAGCACAAGCATTAGGTAGATTAAAAAGAACAATAGCTGCAAAAGCTAAAAACTCTACGCTAGCTGATATTATAACTAGATACTTTGTTGACAAAGCTACTACTGGTAAAATCAATGAAATAAACGAAAGCTCAGTAGGTCAAATACTAACAGAGTTTGCAGTTGTAACGGGTAATGTTAATGTATTATTAACAAAATATGATCAAGCTAAAACTTATGATTTAAAGTCAAAAACTAATATTAATAATTATATTGCTGATATTAAAAAAAATCTACTACCGTTAATGCCAAGACGTTTTTGGTTTGGCAAAAAAGATAAAAAAGGTAAATTTGGAACTCAATTTACTGGAAGTTCTAAACTAATAGGAACTAGTATTACTGATAAAAAATTATACAAATATTTTGAAAGTGAAGTAAAAAAACTAAACAATGATAATCAAGAATTTGGACCACCTATTTTAGATAAAGAAGGCAAGGAAATAGATTTTTCAGTGGGTGGTTATTCTACTTTATTTGGAACTCCAGGTAAAGCTAGATTAAATATTGGAAATAATAAAATTGCTGATTTTAATAAAAAAATTGGTTTAATACATAAAGAGCTATGGAAAAGAACTTTTACAGCAATAAAAGATAATCCAAAAGAAGCTACTGTTATAGCAAATTATATGAAAGGCGTTGGAAGCAATACTAGACATTGGCATAAAATGGGCGCTCAATTAGCAGGTTATTCCGATGTTATGACTGATGGAGTTGTGTTTGAACACGCGATGCCTGCAACCGCTGCTTACATATATTTACTTGACGCTGCTTTATCAGGTAAAGATTTTACTACAGAATATGGTAATATTATTAAGAATTATAAACTAATAGCTTTAAGCAAGAAAAATGATGATAAAATTAACAAAGTTAGATATGATGGTAAAGCTTGGTTAAAAACTCGTATGAATCCAGGCTGGTTAGTAGAAACTGGAAAGTGGTATGATAGATATTTTAATAACTTAGTTGCAGATATTGATGGAGGTATTGATCCTAATTCTATTATAATGTTAGACGGTAGAACTTTAGCTGAAACATTTGACATAAAAACTTCTCAAGGAAGACCAGAAGCCGTTATTATAGATGCTAACGCTAAGAGTGCGGATAAAATAGCTGAAGGTCAAAACGCTGTAGAAAACAATCCTGATTTAATTCCAAAACAACCAGTTGACCTTAGTAAAGAGTTTAATGTAATACTTGAAGAAACAAAAGGTATTGGCCAAGAAAAAGTTTATTCAGATATAGGTGCTAGAAAATCTGGCACAAAATCAAGTGGATTTAAATTTTTTATGCCTCCTAGCGCTCAAGATTTTGAGCTTTTAATGTATAATTTTTTAGGCAAAGGTAAATTAGGAGAGAAACAAAAAAGGTTTTTTGTAGATAATCTTATGAAGCCTTACTCTAAAGGTATAGCTAAAATGGAAATATACAGAGCTCAATTAATGAATGACTTTGAATCTTTGAAAAAGCTGCTACCTGAAGTTAGTAAAAAATTAGGTGATAAGATTAAAGGATTAGATTATACAAACAGTCAAGCTATAAGAGTTTTTTTATGGGATAAATCAAATTTTGATATACCTGGTATATCTAAAACAGATAAAAATAAATTAATATCTTTTGTTAAAAAAAACCCAGATTTAATTCAGTTTGCTGAAGGATTAACAGCTTTAAGTAAACAGCCTGAATGGGTTAAACCTAATGCTTATTGGGACACGGGTAGTATAATACAAGATGTTAATAGACTTTCTAGCACTGTAGGAAGAAAGCAACAACTTGAGCAGTTTATAAAAAACGCTGATATAATTTTTTCTAAAGAAAATTTGAATAAAATTGAAGCAGTTTATGGTGTAGAATTAAAAGAAGCTTTACAAGACATATTGTATAGAATGAAAAATGGTACTAACAGACCTTCTAACGCTGATAGATTAACCAACGCTTTTACAAACTGGTTGAACAACGCTGTAGGAGCAATTATGTTTTTCAACAGAAGATCAGCAACTTTACAGTTGTTATCTATGCTTAATTATGTTAACGCTCAAGAAAACAACCCATTAGCTATAGCTAAAACTGTTCTTAATGTAAAACAGTACGGTAAAGATATTTATACAATACTTTCTAGTCCAAAAATAAAGAAAAGATTTGCTGGAGAAGGAAGAGGTGTTAATGAGGCTGAAATTTCAAGTGCTGTTAGTACTTCTACAAACAAAACATCTGCATTGTTATCTTATTTACTTAAAGTAGGTTTTACTCCTACAAGAGCCGCTGATGCAACTGCTATTGCATTAGGTGGCGCTAGTTATTATAGAAACAAAATAAATGCTTACAAAAAAGAAGGGTTGTCAGATAAAGATGCTGAAGCTAAAGCTTGGGAAGATTTTTCTGATACAACTGAAAAATTTCAACAATCTTCTGATCCTATGCTAATATCTCAGCAGCAGGCTAGTGTTTTAGGTAGATTTATTTTAGCATTTCAAAATACACCTATGCAGTATACTAGAAGTATGGTTAAAGATGGTAAAGATCTTATTAACAGAAGAAGAGTACCAGGTTTAACGCAGTCACAAAGTGATCAAGTTTATATAAGTAGAATTATATACTACGGTGCTGTACAAAACTTTATGTTTGCAGCTTTACAAAATGCGTTATTTGCTCTTGTACCAGGTTTTGATGATGAAGGAGAAGAATTAGATGAAAAAGAAAAGCTAATACAAAATAAACAGATAAGAATAGTTAATAACATGCTTGATACTATTTTAAGAGGGAGTGGTATATATGGTGCAATAGCTTCAACGCTTAAAAATGTAGCTACTAAATATTTTCAAGAAGAAGGAAAAACACCTTTTAGTAAAGACCATAGAAATACTCTTATTGAAATATTAAATTTATCACCTCCTGTTGGTTCTAAAATTAGAAAAATAAACAATTCTTTAAAAATTAAAGATTATGATAAGGATGTTATAGAAAAAAGAGGTTGGGATGTTATGTTAGATGGTAAAATAAATTTAAGTCCTTCTTATTCAGTATTAGGTAACGTTGTTGAAGGTGTTACAAACCTTCCTTTAGCTAGATTTGTTGACGAAGTTAATATACTAGCTGAAACATTAGATAGTAGAAATACTAGTATGCAGAGAATAGCTTTAGGTCTAGGCTGGAGAACTTGGGATGTAGGAGTTGACAATGAAGAACATGATTTAATAAAACTACAATCTAAAGAAAATAGAGAAGCACAAAGAAAACAAAAAGTTATAGATGATAGAGCTGAAAAATTAAGATTAAAAGAACTTGAAAAGTATAAAGGTAAAACTAAAGAAGAGATTAAGCGAATGAAGCGTAGAGATTCTATAGTTGATACTAATAAATCTGATCAAGTAAAATCTTTAATTAACTTAGGTTTGACTAAGAAAGAAATTAAAGAGCTTAAATACGAAGATGATAGAGTTAATAAAATAATTGAACTAACAAATAAATAATATGGCATTTCACATGAACTCACCATTTCTTAATGGAAAGAAAAAATCTACGTTTGGCGG
>Ga0206682_10000656_pt1 | contig 36886 bp, 42 predicted proteins | sample M240m12015metaG_FD_155444 | JGI IMG/M metagenome (GOLD analysis project Ga0206682, IMG submission 155444) | Ammonia-oxidizing marine archaeal communities from Monterey Bay, California, United States - M2 40m 12015 | ecosystem: Environmental > Aquatic > Marine > Intertidal zone | place: USA...
AGCGTCTTGGCGCTCTGAATAACTTAGTTTACCTGAATTTACGTCTTTTTCAATTTTATTAATTTCCTCTTGCAACGCCATCACATCAGATTTTTGAACTTCAGTTTTACCTAATTCTAAAATTTTACCTGTTTCGTATATTTTTTGGTTTAGTTTTTCAACATCTTTACCTTCACTTAAAGCTTTATTTCTTTGTCTAACAAATTTATTGTTAAGCTTTTGAACAGTTGACTCAGCTACCCAATCCCATGTTTTCATTTTAGTACCACCTAAAAACGAAAATTGCATTAAGTTAATAGACCATCTAGTCATAGTTTCTGAGTTGTCTCCCCAAAATTCGTCCATAGAAGTTTTAAGAGATTTATCCCCTGTGAATTCTTTATAAAAAGCTTCTGATAAATGAGAAAGTTCTGAAGAACTAGCACCTCCCACTCCGGTTAGAACAATCTTTTCTAAGAATTTATTAGCAGGATTAGCCCAATCATATTTTGTATTAAATCTAAATGGAACAAGTCTTTGCGTTAGTAGACCGCCTAAGTAAAAAGCGCCACCTGAGCCAAGAGTGTTCTCGCCCCGGGCTACCATTGAAAACTTTATTTCCTCTTCACCAAATTTTAACATGTGAGCAGCAAATTTAGCAGCTCTAGGATTTTTCCCCCAATAGCTAGATTTCCAAGCACCCTGCGCCGCTTTACCTAAATTTTTACCCCCTGAAAATGCTGTTTTTATAAATCTACCAGTTCCTAATACATTGCCAACCCCTCCTGTTAAAGCGGTAGCAACACTAAATTCCCCTAAAACAGGCACGAATGCCCCTGCACTCTCGCTAAGTCTCATCATAAATCCTCTTTCAAAAGATTTTTTCATTGACTCTGTTTCTGGCAACCCTATTTTTCCAAGTGTAAATCTTTGAGCATCTTTCTTTTCTCTTATAGTTTCCAATCCATCTCCAAATAAACCCCAAGAATTTTCTAATAGTTCATCAGTAAAAGCTCCAGCCATATTTATAGCGGTATCTTCACCTTGTGTACCCGGATCCAGCCCTAGCACGTACATATCAGTAACTATAGGAAGCATCATTTTTGTGTCAGCATAATTCATACTAAACCTAGAAAAGTCCCTATCGGTGTTAAAGCCTTCAGGTTTGCCATCTTTAAATTTAATTCTATCTATACTCCAATCTCCTTCATTGATAGCATTAGATATTTCTCTAAGCGTATAAGCTCTATACTCTCCATCTTTTTTACGCCGTTTTGAAAAACGTTCCCCGGACTTAGTGTAACCCAGGTATTCCAAATTAGTAGGTGAATCTTCTTCAAGTGTATCTGCAAATCCGGCTAACTGAGGATCTGATAATGGTGATGTAGTTTTAATATAATAAATTTCTTTGCCTTTTGCAGTGTATTTATTATTATCAATGCTAGTTAAAAGAAAATTGTTTTTTATAGTTTCACGATCATTCCATTGCGAAGCTCTATCTAAATTATATTTATATCTTTCATTTTCAATAAGAAGAGTTTGCCCGTTACTTTTAGCAATTTCTACTTCCTGAGGAGTTAATATGTTATAATCAAGATCTGTTATAATAGGAGCCTCTGGATCTTTTAATTTAAAGTTACCCTCACTATCATAATCAAAAGGCGTTTGATTACTGTAAGCCTCAATAGCTTTTTGTAATTGTTCTTTATAGTCGTTAATTTTTCTTACTTGCGTAGTATAATCAATAGCCCTCGCGTTAGGATCAATTGTTTTTAAATTAGTTTTTGCTTCTTCAAGTTTATTTTTCGCAACACCTAATTCTTTTCCGGCTTTAGGTAAATTATTAAGAGCTTCAGACTCATAAAGATTCATAACTGCTGTATACTTCTTATCTTCTTGCAGAATATTAATAGCTTCTTCACTCTCGTCTAGCTCTTTATTTTTTAGCAGTTGCAACTTAGCATTATTATAATTAGAAGCCGCAAGCTCTGCTTGATATAAATTAAGTTGAGGCAGTGCTTTTTCCAAATATTTAGCCTGCTCTGAAAGATACTCAGGATTAAAAACTTCTTTATTAAAGGTGTTTACATCAGTAATATCATTTGTAGAAAATTCGGTATTGTTAAGAGCTAATTTTACTGCATAGTCTGTAGCTTCTTTCTGTTCGCGTAAATATTTTTTCTTTTCAGGTGTATCATCCTCATATTCTACATATTTGAATCTAGTGGTTACATTACCTTTTCTATCGGTAATTACATTATTAGGTTCAAATACATTTAGCATTTCTCTTTTTGGCTCGGTTTCTGCATAAGCCTCCGCTGCACTTTCAAAACCGTTTTCTTTTGCTAAGCTATCATAATCTATCGTTACTTGACCGTCTGTAATTTCTCCGAATTCGTTTAGTCCTTCTAATTCAGCAACATAAGATTGAGGTCCTGCGCTGATATAAACGGGATCAAGTTCACCTCCCTCAACAACTGATTCTTCTACCTTTTGAACTTTGCCACCGAATTTTAAAGCGTAGTCATCAAATGACTTGGGATAATTTTCCGTATCAGCATAGTTTTGTACATAGTCATCCTCGTATATTATTGTACCGCTTTTAAATCTTATGTATCGTGAACCCGAAGAAGAGTCTTCCGATCGTGAGTCCGTATCTTGTGCTTGAGTCTTCGACACTACATCCGCACTCTCTGCAGCATCTGGTAGAAAAGGAGCTTTTGGTATAATACTTTTTTCTTCGGCGGCTTTTGTTTGTTCCTCCGTTTTAGGCCCGTCCAAACCTTCTTCATAATCAACATATTCAGCGGTTAATCCATTTTTTTCTGCTTCATCTAAAGCGGAAGAGACTTCGTCCCAATTTTTAAATGTTACTTTTTTATCGTCTATGATATATGTATACATAAGTTAATTTTTATTTTTATTGAGTGCATTATATTTTTGTACAATTTTTTTAGCTTCAGCATTAGCATACCCAAGCTTTTTATATCCAGCCTTTGCTATTAGCTCTCCTATTTTAGCGGCGTCATTATAGGGTATATCTATTTCAACATAGGTATTATCTGTCACTCCTGCTTGTTTAACTGTATTAGTTTTAATAGTAAGAGAGTTAGGTCCATATTGAACATCTTCTATAGTGTGTTTACCATAAGTACTTGCTAGGCTAACAATTTCTTTCACGGCATTTCCAAAAGTTTCTTTTGTAGATTTATCTAATTGAGTATTTATGTTATTAGAAAATTCATTATAAGCCGCAAGAGTTTGTTCTGCCGCACTTGGAGTATCAGAAGACTCAGGAGATTCAGGAGAATAAGAGCTAGTGACTCTGTAATACCTTCCTTCTGAATCTTTTTTAATACGTGTGGTTTCCCACGTTTTATTAGTACTTCTTTCAATAGCCTCCTTTTTCATCTCATCAGTCATGTCTTCTGCCAACCACTGATCGGCTCCTATAGGCCCCACTGAATCATAAATATTAAGATCAATTAATGCTCTACTTAAAGCTTGTTTATTAGTTGCAGCTGCATAAGTAACTTTTGAAAAAGTTGTATCTGTTAATCTTTCTCTAGCCTGTTGTATACTTAATTTATTTAAGTATTGCCTATTTTCAATAATTTCTTCTCCCTTATCATTTACAGCGGAAACTTTTGATTTATCTTGAAAATCTTTTTTATTTTCAAAACCGTTTTCCATTATAGTTTTTTCATCTTGCTCCATGGTAAGATTATTTAAAAAATTACCTTTTTTATCATACAATGCTTCAGACTGCTCTTCCATAAGTTCCACTTGTACGCTTGGAAATGTTACAACGTAGCCCCCCTCTCTTAAACTTGCCGTGTAGTCATCCCAAGTTTTTTCGTAGGAATTGCCATCGGAATCTGTGGCTTTAACATATTGTTGAACTTTACCATCAACTATTTTTTTAGGATATTCAATAGAAAAACCTTCCGCACTTTTAAGGCCAAAATGAAAAGCTCTATTAGCGGCAATACTCCCATTTTCATCCTCTTTTATATACTGTCCATTTCCTGCTTCTAAAGGATTTTCTATATTAGATGTTCCCGCATATCCTAGTGTTAATTCTATGCCTGAATTTAGTTTATCCATTTCTCCCTGAGCATAGGTAATTGTATTCTCATCTTCCGAAGTTGAAGTTCCCTGTACTCCCCTTACTTTAGCCTCACCACTAATGTCTCCATAATATTTAAGCGTATATTTGAGTCCATCTATATTACCGCTTAGTTTTGCAAGATTTTTATTAGTTGTACTACTATCCGCCGCTTTCTGTCTAGCTATTTTCATGCTATCTTTTCGGAACTGCTTATCTTCTGCAATTTTTCTTTTTCTTTCAGCTTCCCGTTTAGCTCCTAAAGTTTGTATTCCCTTAGCAATAGAACTTGTTGCTTGACTAATTCCTTTAGCTAAAATCTCGCCAGACCTGTCTTGTATTATTTGTGGATTTCTATAACTCATTTTATATTTTTTTGAATTCAACGTCTATAATAGAATAGTCTACCCTATCAAATCCATCAGCTCCCTTAATTACTGCGTCTTTAGGTATTTCATCGGACATAACCCCCTGGTAAGTGCCTTCTCCGTAAGATTTATCTATATATTCAAATGAATATATATTTAATCCGTTAGATGATTTACCTATTTTTTTAATGTTCTTTTTTAATCTTCTGTCACTACCTGTTCCCATGCTTCCCATGTTGCTCACTCCTGAAGGTTGGGTTGAACTCGTATCCTGTACCACAGTTGTTGCTGCAGGAGGTGTAACTGAAGTTATTGGTGTTTCGTTGCCTCCACCAAATCCTCCAGCTCCAATCACCGCTCCAGCAATATCACCAACACCGCCTATCATAGCTGCTGTGTTAGCCGCTTGTGCCGCATTAGCATTAGCTATGTTTGCATTAGATTGCGAAAGCCCAGCCGCCATTCTGTCAAGAGTAGCTTGATCTCTTCCTTCTTGCGCTTGGAATTCAAAAGATTTACCTTGCGCTTGTGCCATTTGTGCTCTACCTCCTTCAGATATCTGTATACTTTGTATTCTTGCTTTTTCAGCTAATTGTTTTGATTGTAACTCTGCTTCACCTTGTGCAGATAACTTTTCGTTTTGAGCTTCCTGTTTTTCAATGTCCGCTGCTACATCTTTTTTACTTCTTGCTGCGGCATTAGCTAAAGCAGTTGCTCCTCCTGCACTTGCTCCCGTTGATTGTAAAGTGTCTAAAGTTGCAGCTAATGCTAAATCTGTTTGTTCCATTTTTATTTCAGCAGCGCTAGTCGCAACCCCTAGGTTTGCATAAGGATTAGACATTTCCCCGCTAAGATCAGTTGCTAAACCGGCTAAAGACTTAACATCCGAGTAAGGATTAATAACAGCTTGTCTGTTTTGTTCAAAAGCTTTTATTGCACCATTTATTCTATCTCTTTCGGCTTTAGCTTGCCTTGCTGCTTTTTTAGCCTTTCTGCCTCCAATAAATCCGCCGATTAAACTAGTTGCCGCTCCTATTCCGGCGGCTAATACTACTCCTGCCATAACTTTTCTTTTTTATTATATTCTTCCATTGTAAAGGAAAAGAAATTATTCTCTACCTCTTCTATATTTCTTGTGTCCGTAGGATTAGCTATTATATTTATCCAAACGCAATCCTCTACACACTTAATTAATCTTTTAGTTCCTTTTAAGGAGTACGACCAACATGGAGCTATATGCTCTACAGTTTCATTGTCAGCTTGCACTATAACTTTACCAGATAATAAAAACCAAAAATGATTTGTATGATGTATAGCACTTATAACCATGGTATCAGCTTTCATTTTCATTTGGCGCATGTACAGTCCGTTGGTAAAATTATTAGTTATTGGAAATTCTTCATTGTTAACTAAATTTTTACCATCCCCATACACTCCTTCTTCGTTGCTTTCTATAAGCACATTCTGTAATACTTCTAACTGTTTTATAAAATTAATTGATAATTCATTATTCATTTAATTTGATTTAAGATGATTGCACAAAAGTTGTGCTTACTGCAAATAATTCTCTTTTACCTGCATTTTTATTATTTATTTCCATTTTAATTTCTCCAAAAAATCCTTTTACCCCAGAAGAAGAAGATCCAAAAACAACCTCGCCACTTTGAGAAGGAGTACTGTTTACAATATCTGCATAGTATTTATCTTCTTTAGCTTTAAATCTGTTTATTAACAGAGCGTTTTGCATTTGTTGTAGGCTAGTAACAAATACCGATTCCGTTACAGGCAAAGCTGTATCAGTATTGGTAGAAAAGCTTTCCATTCGCCAGCCATCAGATCCTTCGTAATTTATAGTTTGAAAGTTTTTAACTGTTGACGGGGCTCCATTAAACACAAAGGTTACATTGGAATTATATGTAATCCCATAAAACACAGATCTATCTGTTGTATTAGAAGCTAATGTATAATGTTTGTATAATTTTCCAGAGTTAGCCGTAAAATAATCATTATTTAAACTTATTAATTGATTAGGATTATAATCAAAGAAACTAGTCCACCCTTTTGCGGTATCATCAAAAGCTAAAGTATTGTTTTCAACTGTTGAACCTCTTGTACCTAAAACTTCCGATGTAATCGAAACTACATATTGCTTATTATGAGCGTCCCAACCTGCTTTAATTCCTCCTGATGTAGCAGTAGATAATTTGTCTCTAAAGTAATCAGTCATTCCATAATTTGATATTACAGTAATGCCATCCATAGATAATCTGCAAACTACGTTTTGATCTTTATCTGTAAAGTATTTTCTGTAACCATTAACTGCAAAAGATTCTGGATCTTTACTAATGCCATACTCTCCTCCAAACGCTACATTTTGTCCTATAACTAAGTTACGACTAGTAACACTAGCATTTCCTTCAGCTGAATATATAGCGTCTTTATCAATTAAAGATTTACTTACTTTATTTTCTTGAAATATAATAAGGTTAGTGTCTTCTGCATATAATTTTTGTATAGACCCGTTAGCTGGATCTATAGTCCTTGTTATATCTTCACCTACACTAAACTGATTAGTTTGGTTTATACCAGTTCTAGAATTAAATATACCAGAATGTATTAACCCACTAAACTTATGTGATTGTTTAGGTTCGTCTTCCACTATATAAGCTTTAACGCCAAAATCTACAGATGTATTATTATATCCACCTCGTATTCTTGACTCTTCTATTAGCCAGTCACTTGCAGGGGTGGGGCTATAAGCTTGCGGTATGTTGTCAAAATTTATTATCTTACCAAAAACTATGGGGGTATTAGCTGTAACCGGAACGGAAGGAACTTCGGCTACAGTAAAAGTAGTAACAGTTCCAGCCCCTCTGCTAATAATTGTAGTGGAAAACGTATAGTCGTTTCCGTTAAAAGTCCAGCTCATAGTTATTTCTTGCCCTACATTAGCTTCCGTTTCTGTAACACCTGGGGACACTGTAAAAACAACACCAGATCGACTTTGAAATGTTATACCAGTTTTGCCAGGAGCAACATTAGCTATAGTCTTGATTTTTTTTAACCAGAATGTATTAAAGTATTTAAGTTCTATATTTGCTGCCATTGCTAATTATCTGTTTTTATTCGAGATGTACCTGCATAATTTACGGGGTTTCCTCCGGTTAATATAGAAGCAGTACAAGAGGCATTAACTCCTGGATCAGTTAAATTTATTATTATTTTACCATCTAAGCTACTAAATCCTGCTGCAAAAGATAAAAACCCGACATTAGCAGAAAGATTAGACCAAGCTAGCGCTCCTATGTTAGGCGTATTACTTCTGTCAAGCCTAAAGTTTATATATTCTGCAGAATCAGAAGCAGGTTTGTATACAGTTGATAAACTTGAATCAGTAAAAAACTGACCCACATACTCACCATAAGGAGTCTCAGCATATAAAACATTGCTAGTAGATATAGTATCTGTAGTCAATGTGTTGCTTGATTCCGCAGATCTAAAGTATTTATAAGAACTTTGATTACCTCCGTTTTGCCCTTGCCAGGGTACACAAGCTGGATTATGTAAATCGTCTAACTGTACCCACCCTACCACAGCATTCTGCCCGTTAGTTCCGCTGATTTTTTCTAAATCTTTTATAATAATAGCGTATTCTATAGGTTGCCCGTTAGACTCATTAGCAAAAGCTAAATAATTAATAGCTCTAACGTCAGATAACCATTTATTATTAGAGGCGGTGTTACCTGCTATGTTAAGAGTAAGTCCATAATTAGGTGTGTTCCATATAGGAGTATCTATTTGACTTGCTCCTATGTTATTGGTGAACCCCGCTTGATTATATTCTTGCAATCTTAAAACAGGGTTCCAGGTAGAATTTCCTTGAACTCTATAGTAATATTTAGTTGAACCAGAATTAAAGCTAGAACTAGAACTTGAATCAGCAAGTTGCTTAAAATTAGAACTAAGGGCTACTGTTCCTTGTTTGTGAGGCCCTGTTCCTAATCTATTAATACTTGTTATTCCTGAACCTATACCAGTAAAATCACTAGTGTTTAACACACTATTGGCTATGTACCATATCCCGGAAACTTTGCCGCCAGATCCATTAGTAGTAGTTTTTATTGTACCAGCTGTATTTGCGGCGGGATCAAATATACAGTTAGAATTTTTTAATTCTGTATTAAGCTCTGCATAGCCTATAGTTATAGATGTAGTACGTGTTACACTACGTTGTTTATAATCATTAGACCCCGTTGACGGGAACGTAACGCCATTCGCATCTGTTACAGTAATGTCTACAGTATATGTTCCATTTGGATTACCTTCAAAATTACCATCACCTGCAATCGCTTGTGTAATTTCACCATTATATTTATCCATTTCCCAATTATCTGGGTATGTGCCTCCGGTAATAGTATACTCAAGTTGAGATCTATTTTGTGCCGTGTAGCCACTACCATTTTTAGGATTTGCTGTTGCCCATTTTCCAGTAGCACCTAAAGCAGGAAGAATTATCCTTGTATCTTTTGTAGTGGGAAAGTTAGATATTCGTGTGTATGTAGGAGCTATATTTTTTAAAGCACCAAAACCTTCTATTTGACCAGCTAGAGTCAGATCGCTAACATCACCGTCACTTGTAGTGACTCGTATAATAAACGAATAAACATCTAATGTACGACTGTCAGAACCGAATACCATTGGATTATCTCCTATATACCTTATTTTGTATTCTCCTGCATTGGAACCTGTCCCTGAAAACAATTCAAATAACTCTACGCTATCACCGTTGCCGTTTGTTTGTGAAATTAATTCAGCCGTTGTAGGCGTTGAATAAACATCTCCTTCCACATTAACTGGTTCAAAAAACGATGTAGTTACAAAAGTTCCAGCAGCAGTAGTTTCATCAAAAACCCAAGTTACATCTTTAAATGAAGTAGCTCCCCCCGATCCGGAAAGAACATCCGCGTTTAAGTCTACAATTAAACCCTCACTAGCTGTTTCCCAATATATATCTAGCAATGACTCCACTGGTTCTGTTTCATAAACCGCTAAATATGGTTCCATGTTTTCGGCTCCCGCCGGTAAATTAAGTGAACCGTTGGCTGCTATGTTTAAAGACGTTGCTCCTATAGGTTTATCAACTGTGGAAATTCTTGATATTAACGGATTTGTATCTATTTGATAAAAGGCTTTGTTTCCAATTCCTGGGCCTGTATTTATAGCAGCAGGTGGAGCCATAGAATAACCATTAGATAAATCGGAGTACCCCATATTTACCTCTTTAGCTCTAGCTATAGCAGTCGATGTATGAGATATTGCAGTTTTACCCTCAGAATTAATTCTAGCATAATATTGGCTGTTGTAAGGTATTGAAGAATTCGCTCCGCTTGCAACCGTCATTATATTTGTTACTCTACCATACAATGTAACAGAGCTTCTATATTGTTTTTGATCAGGCCCTACATCCGCTAAATCTCTAGGTATTTTATTAATGTTATCATTAAATAATACTGCAAAAGCAGTAAGATTTGTTTCATCTGTAGGAAACAACCCATTATCAATTCCTCCCGCAACATTTGGGTTAGTTGGCATATTAGTAGCCCCGCTTTGGCCAGGATAGCCATTAAGTATTCCGGGCAAATATACATTGTAATATTCTTGTTGTGTTTGTTTTACTACTATCTTATAACTATACCAACCTAAATCATTTATAGTATAAGCAAATTTTAAATCAGGGGTTCCTGAAGTTAAGTTATCGGCTCTAAGATAAACATCATTTACTCTACCTGTCGTAGTAATTGTGTAAGTTTGCCCACCTCCTGATGGACCAGTTCTATTCGTTACTTTAACAAAATCCTCATAAGCCCCCCTCATATAATCGCCTATATTAGGAATATGATTATTGTTAGGGAAAGGAGTACTGTTTAAAGAAAATGTATATGTAGAATCGTCAACAATTGTTGCGTTACCATTAATAGCAAATCCATCTCCTGTGCCAGTCCCTGCTTTTTGTTTTAAAGCATATAATCCAGGAGTACCTTCTGCTAAGTTTCTTGTTGAAGTTATTTCTGAATTTACTAAAACCATTATAGCATCACCGAACCAATTTTTAACACTTGTATCTGTAGCAGCTATATCGTAAGGGCTATATATTGTTGATCCAAAATAAAACTGGCCCCCACTAGTTATTCCATTATCTACAGAAGATAAAATAACCGGGGACTGCCTACCAAATTTATCTGCTAAAACAAATCCTACTTGATAATTTCTATTTCTTTTAACCGAATGGTTAGGGTATTCAATCCAGTTATTATATTTGCCTGTACTACTTTTTTGGGATATTCTACAGTTATAATTTATATTTGCAGGCGGAGTGTGCTGATCTCTATAATTGCCGTAAATTATTCTGTTTCCTGAAGTTTCTTGAGCAAAAGCTCTTACAGGAACTTTATCGTACACCCTAACAGTTTGCGCTTCTGGCAAAGCTTTATAAGGCTTACGTGATTGATAATCGTATGTATAATAATTATTGTTGCCGCTAGCTCCTGATATTTTACCAGCAGTTATACTTTCTAAAACTTTAACCGCCACAGCATCACTCTCTCTAAATAATATTTCTAATTCACTTATTTTGTAATCACGTATTATTCTATTAGCGTTTGTAGGTAATGGAATAACTAAACCTATATTCTGTACTAAGTTTTCCATAAATCTTACAACCGTAGATTGATATGCCGCGTCTTCATCTCCGTTTAAAAAATAACCGTACTGTTTAGGTATATACGCTATTTGAGTAAAAGGGGCCATTAAAGAATACTCATTATCGTCATACTTAAACCTATAGCTAAATCTAACAAATTTATCTTCTAAATAGTCTGGATCACCAGGCCAGGTAGAATCATTTGTTTTATTAGTCATTGTTGACATAATTAAAGATATATAAGTACTTGCAGCCGGAGGAGGAGAAAAGGAAGGAGAAACAAGAACCCTAGTAACAGCGCCCACTGAAACAACTCCTGTTACTTTTATATGATCCAAACCTGTTATAGCGGTAGATTGCTCCGCTGAAACAACAGTTGCGCCTATAAAAGGAGTTAGAGCCGCAACTTGGTTTCCATCCAATGTAAAATATCCAGTCGTAGAAGCAACTGAGGCAGAAGTTTCTACATCAATTCTATTATATAATTGTATGGCCTGATAAGGGCTATATTTTGCTACAGAAATTTGGTGTTCTTGAGTGTAATATTCTTCTGTTCGACCATCTGATGTAGTGCCTGAAAATAAAGCAAAATTTATTTTTCGGGGCTGGTTTCTATTATCTGTCCAAAATAATAAATTTTCAATTAAATTAATACCTATTATTCTATTTGTTGTAGAAAAATTTAAAAATTCTCCTTGGACTAAAAGGGTGTAATCTCCTGAAACATTGTTATAAACATAAATGTAGTGTTTAGATGTAGATGGAGCATCTGTAGGACTACTAGGATTTGGATCAGTATAATCTGTTAGAAAAACAAATATTTGATCCGTAGAGTTGCTGTTTTTTATACCTATTATAGTAAGACCAGTTCCAATATTTGTTCCTGCAACTAAATCATTACCTATTATATTTTCTAAAGCACCAACATCGTCATCTTCGGATCTACCAACAGATATATTCCGAGCATCTCTATATTCACCGTTAGGCAATATTCTATCGTCAAGATCTTTATTCATCTTAGACTTTAGAAATGTGTTTTTTATTTGTTGAGCCATTTAATTATGATTTAATCCATTTAGATTTGCCGCGCATTACTTGAACAATTTCCTCAAGTTTAATATTTGATAATCTTATTTTTGCATTTCTTAGTTTAGCTGATCTGTCTCTTTTTAATCTTTGTACAATGTATTCAGGCTGATTAATTCTAGACGCTAATATAGAATATAATATATGCGCATATAAAGCGTCTTCTGCCATTTTAGGTATCCTCGAATCTAATTCATAAGCTAAGCCATCTGATATATATTCAAGTATTATTAAGCGATCTTTTAAATTAGAAGAAAAAGCTATTGTTCCATCTCTTTCATTCATATTAAACCATCCGTTTTTTTGAGCATATTGTGGGTTATTTCCATACCGTTCTCCCATTATAGGGTTTCCTGTAAGCCAACCTGCGTAAGCAAAATAGTCTCGGGGACTAATATTTCCGTTAAGTAAATTATCATTGGCGTCAGCCCATCGCTGCATTGTGATAGAGCTGCCCTCTAAATTATCCCCAAAATAGTCTTGAGTAGGGTCGCCTACGCTATCTTGAAGAGGAACTTCATAGGGAGACATAGTTAAATTATTAGCAGGATATATAGGATGTTTAATGCCTAAAGAATCTATATATGATATGTTAACATAATTTACATAATCTTGAGGTATTATAACGCTTAAGCTAGCCGGAATAGTTAATTCTTGTGACTTTACGCTTTTTAATGTGTCATAGCTAAATTCCTGCAAACCTCTTTTAGCATGAAATATTACGTCTGTTCTTTTTACGTCTGGTATTAATTTATGCTCTCCTACATAAGTAGCTATAAATCCGTTTATAATATCGTTTAAAGAAGTATATCCGTAGCTTCCGTAATTTTCTTGTACGGTTGTTCCTATAGCTTGTTCAGTGCCAAAACTACCACCGTCCAAAGCTTTTAATTGTACGGCTATATAAACCCCAGCCGCAGGAGCCGCTGCGAATGTTATTTTATTATTAGCAACTGTGTATGTTCCAGTATACTCAGTATAAGACCCTGGGTTATTATTAGCACTAGTGTATATTTGAAAATTATTTAAAGCATATTCAGGCAATGCTGTATTTGAAGTAGAAAAAACTAAATCTGTATTAAAAGTAGTAGTTATTGTTACCCCTCCAGCAGATAAGAATCGCTGAGCTCCTGCGTAATATTGTTCGTTAGTTTCGGTTATTAAACCGCCATTAGGTATAGGCATATCTTATAATGTTGAGCGTTGTACTTCTTGTTGAACTTGCTGTGCGGCTATTTGAACTACTGACGGATCCCTTATTACTATTCCCGAGTAAAGTAATATTTTTAATATAATATTGGTTTGTTCTGTTTTTGATAATTCAAAATCAACAGAATTAGTTGGATCCCATTGGTAATAGTTTTGTCCCGATGGAATTGTAAAATTCCAAATAACGTCTAAAGGTTTTCTTAAATAGCTTACCGTTATATCCGATGTAATAGTTTGTGGATATAAATATAATTTATGGTTTTCATATAAATATATAGGGTATGTGGTAGTAGGGGCAACTAAAGGAGTGGTGTTTATATATAAAAGCTCGTTTCGCTGCACTAGTTGAGCTTCTGTGGTATCTTTATATATTACTGTACCAAGTCTATAAAAGTCCTCTGGGGTCGCCGTAACAACTATAGCTGCATTATTTGCAGGTACAGTGTTGAATATTATATTAGCCCCACTAATGGTAAAAGCAGTTGTAATAGCACCATTAATAGTGACAGATATTACACTACTTGCTAATTGAGAAGATGTTATTGATGTAAAAGGGAATGATATAGCTGTGCCGTTTCCTGTAAAATTTTGTGTAGCTACACTGGCTCCTGATGTAGTAGGCAATGTAAAACATTTATCTGGCGCAACATAAGTGGCTGTTCCATATTCTTTAAAAATAGAAATATCTTGGTCTACATTTTTAATTCGATCACCATATTCAGTGTCATTATCTGGCCTTCTAAGCTGCTGATTTACAGTGTCGAAATAACTTTCAAATATTTCTAACTGAACTTGCGTTGCAACTTTGTTAAATTCGTCTGGTGATAAGTTACCTCTCTGTTCTTTATTAAGAATAAGTAACACCGTTTTATAAACTATGTCTACGTTTACTGCCATTTTATTTCTTTTGTTATAAATATTAACCGGTCTCACTTAAGAAACCGGCTAATAATAATTCACCATCTATAATATAATTACGTGTTTTTTTAAAAAACTACTAATTAAATTTCTTTTCTATAGATCTATATACTTCAACGCCTTCGTCAGTTTTGAAAAATGCTGCCATAGCAGAATATGGGTTTTCATCAAAAGGTACAGACATTAGTTTTCTGTTATTAGATGCCCAAGAAAAAGTTCGTTGATCCTGAGACAATGAAATTATGCCCGCTTCCGTAGCTTTTATTGCTACATTTCTAAGGCCTACATTTTCGTCTTGAGCTAATTCTAAAAATAATTCAGGATTATTACTTGCAAACAATCTTAAATCTCTTTTTATTTCTTTTGAAGACAATTTATTAACTTCACTTCCTATTTCAACCCTTAGTATAGCTTCAGCATCGTCAACATCCATATCTCTAGCAAATACTGCTGCGTCAGTCTGCAGGTCAAGTAATTCTAGATCATCGTAAGCTTCTTCAACGGGATCATACTCTTCGTAAATTCTGCCTTTTAGCGGATGATATAAAGAAAGAAGCTTTTGTAAATTTTGTTGAGCTTTGGGAACTCGCAAGTCTCCATCTCTAAACATAATATGCCCTAGTGTAGCTTCCCCTTCTTGTTCACTTTTAAAAGGAGAATCATGATTAGTAGCATATCTAATTTCTTTTTGAATCCCAGTTTCTTCGTCAAAATACAACAATGAATGCTTTCTAGTATGCTTGCACGGAATAGTTAATGTAAGAGGAGTATGTCTACCTACTAGGTAATACAACCTGTCTTTAATTTCCCATTTAGGTTTTGTTGATTTTTTTGGTGTTTCTATAACTGGTTTTTCTACAGCTACTTTTGGAGCTGTTTCTATAATTTGTTGTTCTTGTGTAGCTTTTTTAGCTACAGGTTTTTTATTTGCCATAATATAATATAATTAAATAATTAAAAATAAAGAGAGGACCCGGAAGCCCCCTCTTTTAATATTGGAATTATTAGATTCCTCTAAATAACACGAAGTTATTAGCTCCTTGAGTAATTAAACATCTTTCTGATAAGAAGTTAATTTCCATTGCATCAAGAGTAGATCCTGTTCCTCCACCTACTGATCCAGTCAACCAAGACTTCATTCTACGATCATCAGTTTGAGAAGCTCTGTATCGTACGTGCAAGAATGGACGACGAATGTTAGTTCCTAAAACTTGATCATAAACAGTTGAAGTTCCAGCAGGTACTAATACACCTTCGATTGAATTAACACCATTGATTGCTCCACGAGTAGACGCATCATTTAAGTATTTCCAATCTGTTTTGTAAAAGTCATAAGATCCTCTACGGAATCCACTGAATCCTAAGTTAAGCGCCATGTCTTCTGAATTTTCAAATAATCCAAAAGCAACCCCCCCTGAAACTCCTGAAGAAATGCTTGCTAGCATATCATCAAAGTCTAAAGCAGTTTGACGGTTTAAGAATAACATGTTTTCTTCAATTGCCCCTTGAGTATCAAGGTTTTTAAGAATTGCGTCAAACTCAGTTAATCCTTGAGCTGCAGTAAATCCAGTTTCTACGTTTCCTCGAGCTTGAATAGCAGCAAATAAACCTTGTGTTCCTGGCTGAAGTAAATTTTGATTTGCTCCCGCTCCTGCATTTTGGTTTAATTCACCTTCTACCATTGCCATTTCTAAGTAATCTTCAAAACGCAAGCGAGTTTCTGAAGCAGCTTTCAAATACCAAAGGTATCCGTCAGTTCCATCTTCAGTTGCTACATTCACCCATCCAATCTGTGCAGTATCTGATCCAGATACAACATACTGATCTCTAATAATGATTGGAGAATTAGAAAATTGCGTTAATACAGGTTCTACGCTTACTCTAGCTGCCGAGTTTCCAGCACCAGCTCCGATTGTAGTTCCTTTAGAATAATCAGATCCATAAACAAATATCTTAAGGCCTGGTGCATTTGCTCCAAAAGTTGCCCCTATGGTTAATCCGCTATAAAGCTGAACTGTTAAAGCCCCGGTTCCTGCAGCAGCACCTGAAGCTGTAACAATACCTTTTGCTTCTGTTCCCGTTGCAGGGTCAAGAATAACAATAGTATCATTAATAGATATTACATTTACAATTCCTGCAGCAACTGGTATTAACAAGCCTGTTCCAGCTCCTCCACCTGTACCAGCTACATTAGCGTAGGATATATGTAAACGATTTTGTTCAGACCAAATAACTTGATCAGATGTCATTGGCATTTCAGCGCCAACCATTCTTAAAAATCCAGATAACGTTCTGTTTCCATAACGCTCTACTTCTGATTCGTAGATTTCTGGTAAATACTGCTGAGCAAAGTCAGCAAAGTTTCCTGGGATTCCACCGCCACCGCCGTTGTTATTCCATTGTAAATAATTTGTCGCAAGTACTGATTGTGTTTGCGAAGGGACTATTGCCCCAAATTGTGGTAATAAACTCATTTCTATTAGTTTTTAAACTTTTTAATTTTTAGTTTTGCGGAGTCCGCTCCAGAAATTGATTTAACCTTATAGGCACCAAAACGAGCACTTTCAACAGGTGCCGCTTTTCTAGCTTCCGTAGATGTATTATTAGATTTGTTTACAACATCTCTAATAGCATCTGCTTTGCCTTGTTCGTAGAAGTGATTTGCTATTTTATCAGCATTCGCTCCTGCGTATAAAGCCTTGTGATACCCTTTAGTATCTTTAATCGTACCATCTTCCCCAAGGAACTTCCCTATGAAATTACCAATGTCCGATTGTTTTTCCCCTACTTGAGCAGCATTTTGAACTCCATATCTAAACTTTTTTTCTCCTAAATCGAAATCGAAACCTTCGAAATCTTTATTAAATAATTGTTCAGTTTGAGTTTTAAACTTCTCATGATTTTGGGAGTTTCTTTCCTGATCCTCCTTATATCGATTAAAAAAATCCGATGCTTTCTGCTGATCATCCGAAAGATTAGGTGACTTCAACTTGATGTCATCATAATATTTTTCTTTAGTATCTTGCAAAAACTTTCGGGCTTTTGAAACCTCTTCTTTATATGCGAGTTTTTTTCTTTTGATGTCTCGCTCTTCATCAATATCTTCATCAAATGCGAAAGTGTCCTCGATCATAAAATCAATTTCTTCTTGCGACAAATGAGGTTTAGTACTTTTATAATATTCTTTTACTAAGACATCTCTATCAACATCTTCATAATTTGTATTGAGCCTAATGTAATCTTGCATAGTCCCACCTGTTTCTTTCATAAAGTCTACCAGTTTGTTTATATTTTCTGGCAAATTATTTTGAATAGGTTGAGATTCTACTACCGGTTCTTCAGCTTTTACTTCTACTTTTTCTTCTTCGGTAATTTCTTTAATGACTGGTTCGGGTGTTCCTTCCTCCACTTCCTGTACATCTACGGCTGGTTTATTCTCATCCACACCATCTGTGCTTGACTTTTGAACGGCATCTTTTTCTTCCTTAGGAATTACTACTCTAGTTACATTACTAGGAACATCTATTAAAGGTTCCCTATTTTTAGCCGCTAATTGTTCGTCGGTTAGCTTTGGCTTGGATTGGATCTTAAAAGATCCTTCCGTTTTTGTTTGTTCATTCATGATATAATATTATATAATTATTAAATACTTACTTAGTTAGGATCAAACGAAGACAGATCAAACCCACCCATAACGTCATTGCCTTGAGATTCAAAATTCTTAGGCATTCCTTGTGTTTGTCTTTGCTGTATCAATTCGCTTTGCTGAGTTCCCTGTATTTTTACCCTTTTGTCTTTTCTATCTTCTATTTCTGCTTCTTTTTGTTTAGTAGCACCTAACTGAGCTTGAGCTAATTGCATACTGTATTCAAACTCTGTTGCCATTAATTGTTTCTTTATTTGAGCTTCTCTTTCCATCCTTTGTATTTCGAATTGAGACTTAGCTTGTTCTATAGCAACTTTTTCAGAGGTAAGGGCTTGTTGTTTTTGCACTTCTGCCATTGCGGCTTTTTCAGAAGCCTGAGCATTTGCTTCTGCTTGAGACTGTATGTTTTGTTGTGTTACGGCTTGAGCTTGCTCTTCTTTTTTCTTACGCTTTATTTTTAGCATTTGATTAGCTAACTTAATATTTTTTATTTCCCGTATATCAATAGCGTCTTCTATATCAATACTTCCTTGTTGTAAAGAAGCATTTATATTAGCAGCTAATTCGGCTTTTTCTTCATCATCAGGCTCCATTGCTAAGTATATGCCAAAATCATGAAGGTTTAAATTTTGTATTTCATTTAATGTTTCTACATTAAAAGTAGATATACTATTCATTAAAGAATTTCTAGTAAGAGGAAAATTTAATACATCAGCTATTTTTAAAGAAATGTTTTCGCAAGTACTTAAAGCTAAAAATAAACTAGCCTCTTGAATATGTCTAGTAGCTACGTTAGAAGCGTTAGCTGCCATTTTTTGCAAACCAACTAATGCATCTGCGGAAGGCAGAGATCCATCTCTGGCTTCATTTAATCCTGTAACGTCTCTAATCATTTGCATATTATAATTATACGCTGTAATAAGAGATTGTATTTTACTCATACCATTAGAAGAACTTAACTCTTGTATAGGGACTTTACCCCTGTTCATGTCCCCATCTTGAGTAAGGGATCTACCTACAACCGAACCGGTTTGAAAATACATGTTTAATGCCTCTGCTGGATTGTAGTTTGTTCCATTTCCTAGGTCTACCTCAGCTAATCCGTCCATGTCTAAAAATATACCATCGGGAACCATTCTAGATAAGACTTGTTGTATTTTTAAGTGAGTTAGCTGTATAACATCCGCAAAACCTATACATTTACTTATTAATGATTGTATTTTTCCTTTATACATTCTAGGAGCACACAAAGAATAACTCATTTCAACTCTAGTTGTATCAGCTAAAGGTCTTGTCATGTTTTCTGACATCTCCCACTTAAGCATTATATCGGTTCCTATGATTTTTGCCCCTTCGTACAAAACTTCTATAGACCTTGATACTCTTTCAAAGTTATCATTTGGAGGAGGATTAAACTCATCGGTTTTTTCAATAGCTTTTTCTAAACCTGAATCTGTTCTTTTTATTTTAAATACTTGGTCAGTATAAGTTTTATATTCAAAATATAACACCTGAACAGTATTAGAGTCGTAGTTTTGAAGGCCTCTAATAAAACTTCGGCTACCTGGCATTTTCTGTATATGCTCTAATTCTTCGTTAAGAATATTTGGAAATTCTTTTTTAAGTTCAGGAATAGTTATAGATTTGACTTCTCCTACATAGTATATATCATTAAAATGCGGGTCTTCCGTATAAGACCAAACACAATAAGCCGGATCAACGTAGTCAACCACGACACCCTCTGCGGGGTTAAAAGAAGTTTTTGTAATACCTATTCCTATATTAACTAAATCTTGATTTACTCTTGACTTAGTTAAATCAAATTCATTTGTAGCTAAAACAGTATTAATTGCTTCCTCTTCAGCTATTTCTATGGCTTGCTTATAAGTAAGCTGCATGTAAAGATCTCGCTCCTCAATAGATTCAGGTAAGTCTATAACCGGAACATTAGTTCTTTTTATATTTACACTTAATATTTTGTTTGCGCGCTCTTGCTCAGGCAATGTTACCATATCAAAAAGCAAATTTTGTGCAAAATCTGTTCGTTTTTTTAGTGACTGTGGATCTTGAGCATACGAAGTTAAATCATACTGTTTTTGAGTTATGCCATTAGCAACTATATTAGAAAATTTAGACAATATAGGCACTGGTTTCCAATCTAAATTAAGATAAGACAAATCGCCATTAATAGCTAATTCGTCTTTGTATTTTTGAACGCTTTGCTCTCCTCTCGCATATAAACGTAGGTTATGAAAACTATTCCAATTTGTAGCATAACGATTTGATCCACTCCCTCCATAATTAAACCATTCTTGTTCAATAGCTCTACTAACTTGAAGTCCGTATTTTAACGTAGCTTTCTCAGCGTCACTTACAACTTGATCTGGAAATGAGCTATTAGTATTTGTACTTATATTCATTTATTATATTATTTTTGAAGTAGTTCCCTCGTTGTTATATTTTTTAAAACCTAAAGAATACGATTTAATTTTAGTTATACTTTTAGGATTATACCTATGCTTATTACAAGCCATTAAAGCTAGCCCCGAACTTATAGAAGCATCATGCTTGGTTCTATTATTTATATCAAACTTAGCCCAATCCTCTAAAGTCCTCTGCAAATACATATCGCCGTAACCATCTTTTTTTTCTCCTACAAAATCTTCTATATATGTTTCTATAGCAGAAGCATGCGCTTGTTTTATATCTTCACTTGAATTAGGTATACCACCTACTTCTCTTTCTGCTAATGATAATTTGTTGTATGTTTTATCGGGTCTATTAATACTAAAGCCCCTATATCCTCTGCGCTTTAAATAATAAAGCAATCGAGGTTTATTATTTTCTGCTAATAAAGGCATTCCATAAAATACTAAAGCCATAAGCACATCTTCAAAAAACATTTCCGCTGTTGAAGGTCTTGCAATATATTCAAGAAAAAAATGATTAGGCGGTACGTTTTCTATAGAAAATTTTGTTAATCCATGAAGCGATCCGTTAGATCCCCCACCACCAACAACACCACTAATGTCATAGCTATCACATCCAAAAGCTCCCAAATGCTCATTGCCAGGATATTTAATACCATTTTTTATTATTAAGTTATTTTGTTGTTCTTGATCTGGCACCCAAGTAATAAAAAATCTACCATTTTTGTTTGGATAGAACATTACTTTAGTGTCTTTAATTCCGTTTTCCCACTGAAAGTTACCTTGAGTAACCATAGCAGAATTTTTTAGTTCTTCGTTATAATCTATTTGTTGATAAATTTTTGTTAAATTAAAAATAGATTGTTTAGCTTCATCTCTAAAAGCATGTTGCTCTGTTCTTGGAAACTGCCGGTAATATTCGTTTAAGGCATCGGCATCATCTTTTAATCCATCAACCTCATTTTCCCAGTGTTGTATTACACCCTCTGTAATTAAATTTCCTTGTGGATCTAACGTTTCTTTTTTTGGAGTATCAAACACAGGATAACCGTACTGATCAATAAAACCCTCATAATTCCATTCCATAGGAATAAACAGTTTATATAAACCTGTTTTAGTCTGTCCATTTTTATTTCTTAACAAGGTATCTGAACCATCGTACAATTTTTTAAAGTTTTTACCTCCCTTGTCTAAGGCGTTTGATGTTGATCCCATCATACATTTGCCAATAATTCTACTACCTAATCTTAAACAAGTTTTAGTTACTCGCCAATTGTTAAGTATATTTGTAGGTCTTTCCCATTTTCCTGATTCATCATGAACAAGTAACTTTAATTTTTCACCATCATAACTATTATCACCTGTATTTTTCCAATCAATAGTTGTGTCTAGCCCGTCAAGCTCAGTAGCCATTTGGTTATCTTCTAGCTTACGTCTTGTAAATTTAGAAGCAGGCACTCTGTAAGCTAACTCTGTTTTCGGACGGTCCATCCCGTCTTGTATTGGCTTAAAGAAAAACGGATAGTTTACCGAGATTGGTACAACTTTATCCGTAAACATTTTTTTAGCATCAGCCCCTGATTTGGATAGTATGCCGAATCTAGAGTCTGAAGATATCGTAGCTGAATTAACTGTTTCTCCCGACGACATGAATGAAAATCCAGAGCGTCGATTTTTAAGGTAACAAATACCGTACGATCTTGAATCCGCTTTGCAGGCTTCCCAGAATATATAGAATAATCTATTTGATTCCCTAAAGTCCGGTAATCCGACATCAATTTTGGACCACTGCAGGTACATGTAGTGAGTGCCAGTAATGTAAGTAGGCTTACCTTTATTAATAAACCAAAACCCTTTTTCACGTCTTTCAAATTCTTCATCTATATATGGATGCCATTGCTCTTTAAAACTATTTGGATAAGCATTCCAATCCTGGACACTTTTAATTTTTTTTAACAACTTAGGATACTCAGTGGCTTTCCACTTATTTTCTCCTAGGTCTTTTGCATTTTCTGTTTTGGGTAATGCAATCATTACATTACCAATTTCGTATATATCGCCTATCTTTCCGGTTTTACTAATTACAACAACATCGTGTTCTTTGTTATAACCGTATTCCCATTTGGCATAGCGATTTTTTTTACTAATTACAGAAGGTTTTATATAATCTTTTGTAATTTTATATAATGTTTGTTCGTAAGCCATTACTTAGATCTCCCCTCTGCAAACCCTTTAAATTTAGGCTTACTTTCTTTATCATTAGAATCCGCAATCATTTGCTCTTCTTCTTGAATTTTATTTAATATTTCAAAAGCGTCAAATATGCAAAGCTTTTTAGTAGCGGCAGCATTTTTAAGTCTGTCAGCAGATATATCTTCTTCTGAGTCAACGATCTTTTCTTTTGCTACCTTTACTAATTCTTTAATTGCTTCGCGCCCAGCCGCTATTATATTCTTCTTCGTTTCTATCGAGCTCATACTTTATAACAATATCATTTGATTTCATACAATACATAACTTGATTATCTATAACAAATTCCCATTCGCTATTTGGCGTAAATCCAATTATGTCTCCTGGATTGATTCCAGCGCGTTCTAAGGACTTATTACCTATTTTTAGTATACCAATAAGGCTAGCTGTTTTTTCGCTGCTAAAAGGGTCTTTGTTTTTGACCGGAGCAACAAAGCATCTATCGCCAAATGATTTCCAGTTCTTTTTATTCTTGTACAAATATATTTGATCTATTGCACACATAAAAAGCCCGTCCTTAAGAAACGATCTACTATTTTTTTTAAGTCCTTTCATATCATAAAAAACTCTAAACACGTTATGATGCACCACAATTAGATCACCTTTTTTTATGGGTGTTGCAAATGCCGCTGGGGTTTCTACAACTTCCGCTATATTATTAACGTGCTTAAAACTTTCTATAGAAGTGTTGGTCACAAGGTTCACTTCCCCAACCTTTACCGTATTATCATATCTTTGGCCTACCGGCTTTATGATAAAATCGTATATACTTCTCATTAGTACTCCAAGTCATACTCAACGGATATTGCCATGTTAGAATTAAACTTCTTCCATGGCATTACCTCGTCTTCTTTTTTTATAAATATATTATAAGAATTATCAGACTCTTCAAATATTATATGAGAAATTTCGTGCCCACCGTAAACTGTCTGCTTAACAGAGTAATGCATTGCTTCGTTCTTGTAGTCAGCACCTATACTTATCTTTCTTATAATATTACCCATGATCCTACTTTTCTTTATCCGTAGGTATTACTTCATAAGTACCATCAGTTAAATTAATGTTAATAGGTCCGTACTCATCTTCAATAGATTTTTTAAAGTCCTCCATTTCCTTTTCAAGCATATTTATTTGATAAATAGCTTTTGCTTTTTGAACTTCTAATCCTCCAATGTGCGCACAAAACTTTTGTAAGTCTGCTTGCAGCGTTTGTACTTTTTCTAATTGTTCTTTACTAATTGATAAGTTTTCTGATTTCATTTTTTTTACTTTACTCATGTTGATTTAATTTAATTGTTAATTGTTAATAATTGATTGTTTAGTCTTTTGTAAGATAATCATATCCCGCGCTAATTGCTCCTCTTACTCCACCTAATAAATCCGTGTTTTGGCCTCCCCTGCTGTATTTGCCCACCATAGAGCCTTTACTTCCCTTGGCATACCCTTTTTTTACTTCTCCCATAAGGGTTGGTTTAGTTAGAGGTGTTTTTGTTTTTTTTGGTTTGTTTTTGTCTGGATGTTCAGACGGTTGCATGTAAGCCATAATTGTTTTTTTAGTTGTTAATAATTGTTATTACCCTCTTTGTACTGTTACTGTGTTATTTGCTATACGCTCTTGTCCCTTTTTTACTTGCTTATTAATAAAATCTTCTGACCTGCCTTCAAACTTTGCTCTTATTCGTTTTTCCCCAAATCTACTTTCTAATTCTTTATTAATTTTATCACCCGCATTTGTTAAACTCGTTCCTTGCTTTTTATTAAGCACCATTGTATTTTGAGTTTTAAGCTTTCCGATACTAGCATCTCTACTATCACCTCTAGAAACTGAATATGCTCCCATACCTTCATTAGGACGTTGGATCGTTTGAGTTTTACCCATTTCATACGATTGCTTTTTGAAATTAATGCCTGATGCATTTAATGCAGGTAAAGGCTTTAGCATGTGTGGTTTAAACGTAGAAGTTGTAGAAATTTCATTACTCGTACTGCTGTCGCCCTTTTTAGTATTATACGACTTGTTTTTAAAAGTAAATGTGTCTTTACCATCTGCTGAAGCGGATGCAAAAGCTGCTTTAAAATCGTCACTACCACCGTTACTGCTTGTTGTATCTATAGTAACGGGAGTTGTATTTGTAGTATCTGTATAAGTACCTTTTATTCCTCTTTCGTTTGTTCCTTCTCTGGTTGCAGTCGTGGTTACTGTTTTTCCTCTTGTAGTCTTTTTTACTGGGTCTGTTGGATCTGGCATAATTATTTTTTTTTTAATTAATAAAAGCCTTGCGAAACGTTAATCCCGCAAGACTATATTTATTTTATTATGCGAATGTTGCAGTTCTAAAATACATTTGAGCAGGTGCAGCAGCGTTATCAACTCCTACATTAACTGTAGCAACTACTCCTCCTGGATTAGCAGTCATTGCGGATCTTACCGCAGATACTAATGGATTAGCATTACCTGATGTTAATGTTGGGTTAACTGCAGCTGAAATGCTAGTAGATACGGCTAAAGTTAAAGTTTTGTAACCAGCTTCAGAATTTCTTCCAGTTAAACCTATTACTAAAGTTTTAGCATTTGCTCCTGTTGCTCCAGTTGCAGTTACTTTTGTGATGTCTTCAACATTTACTAAGATACCTTCGGTTGGCCCTAGTGGCTGTACAGCTGCTGAATTTTTTACGTTAAATTTAATGAATTTTGCCATTTTGTTTTTGTTTTTGTTTATGTTTATGTTTATGTTAGGCTAGGTTTATACAGTCCTATCTGTTTATTTTTTTGGAGTATACGTTTGATTTTTTCTAGTTTTAGTTATAGCTTTTGTTTTAGCCGTAACTTTTTTCTTAGCGCTTTTATATCCCATAATTATTTTTTTAATTTGTTTGTTATTTTTTCTCCTGATCTCACAACAAAATAACCACCAACAGCGGTTATCATAAGTGCTTTAAGAAGATCGATCCATTCTGGGCCTATGTTAAATGGTATTGATGATGTACTATCTAATATAACGAACAGAAACATGCATACTAATAAAAATGACAATGTTAATGGACGTACGTTTTTTGATAACCAACTATCTGAATGCAAATCTGCTTCCCAACGTTTAGTTATTTCTTGTTCTCTTACCGCATCTGTTTCCAGCTCAGCGAGTAATATTCTTTTATCTAGTTCAGATAATTCAGGGTCACCTTTAATTGCATCCCCTAATTTGCTTAATGCTTCAACACCAGTTAATGATCCCGCCATATCTAGCAGTTCTGGTGCAAACTTTTTTCCTTGAGCAGCTAAGAATCTTAAGGCTTTTCCTACAGCCGTTCCTTCACCGCCGTTTTTTTTAGCATTCGGATTCTTACTCATTTCTTTTTTCTTTTTAAAGAAGAAGTTCTTTTGCCCATGCCTGTTCTTTTCTTTTCTGCCACCGCTTTTTTCTTTTCAGCCGGAGACATTTCCTTCCAGGTTTTTGGGGTTTTTGAACTTACTCTTTTAGAGGGTCTGCACTTTTTAGTTTTTTTGTTTTTTGTAGATCCGCAAACATTACCTTTTTCGTCTGTCCACTTTTCTTTAAACCATCTTTTTAATGCAGCTCCTTTTTTTGTTTTACGAACAGCCATTACTTTTTGCCTCTTTTCTTACGACACTTTGCAATTGCCCCACTAGCATACGCAGAAGGGAATACTTTATAACTTTTTTTTATTTTCCAATAACAAGCATCTTTGTTTGTTTTCTTTTTCATCTTCTACCTGGATTAGTTATTCTAAATACTGGCTTTGCATCCCAGCCGTTTCTACCTTTTGATCCTTTTGTACCTTTCATAGAAGGCTTCATATATTTACTAAGGCACCCGCAATTTTTTTTATTTTTCATACTAACAGTTCCATTTTCTTCGCGCAGCTAATCCTCTTTCTGATTTCCAGCCTTTAGATCTTGCACAAAATGATTTACGTCTTTTAGCAGCTTTACTTCCTTTTTTAAGTTTTGAAGGGGGCGTAGTTACGGCTGTTTTTAATTTACTGCCGGGGTTATCTTTACGATACTTAGCAACTCCCTTAGCCGTCATTCCTCCTCCAGCCTTCTTACCTGTGCCTTTTCCCTTTTTTACTTTTGCGTAGTTTCCTTTAGATTTTTTACGCGAAGGTGCCTTACCTCTTTTCTTAGGTGCTGCTTTTTTCTTGACTGCCATTACTTTTTCTTTTTAGGTTTAGTATGAGTATAACCCTGCTTTTTTAAAGCATTATGCTGAGCCATAGTTTTAGCTATTTTTGTAACTTTACCTTTGTACATATTATGTACTTTAAATTTTTTTGTAGCCATTATTTTAATGTTTTATCCCACCGGGCTCTAGTCTTTCTTATATCGTAGTGTGTGAAGGTATTATATTTGCCAAGACCTCCTTGCAATATGTGTCCGTGCTCAGCTAAATTATCTATAGTTTTGTAAACTTCCAGCGGGTCTAAGCCATTTACTTGAATATCTGCTGCTTTGCCTAAAATATGTTGAGAATTTGAAACTCCTCCAACCTTTTTGTTATGTTTTGGACATCTGTATGCGTTTGTTAGTTTGATAGGTTTTCTTATGAAATCCCTAATGTGCTGTAATTGCCCAGCTAGTTTTTGAATTTCCATCAAAACTTCTTCTGGCATATTACATCCACAACTACAATCAAATTCAGATTTACTAAAATTTTTAGTAAGACTCATTGTAGCGTCCTTTCTTAGCACACTCTGTAATTGGTTTTGACTCATAACTTGATGGATATTTTAATAATTCCATACCTCGTATTCCTGAAGAAGAACCTTTACCATGAGGTCTTCCCATTTGACTTAAGGGACCATCCCATAAAGCACTTTCTCCTATTTCTCCTGAAGCTCCGCTTGTTGCGTTAGCTATTGGTTTTTTTGTATATTCCATATTTTTTTAAATTAATGCACTATTAAAAGGATTTATTGAACTATTTCTTTGCTCTTGAGTTCCAAAAATTGCTTCTCCCGTAGCTACAGCTTGTGGAGCCATAGATGAAGGAGCTGAAGGCGTATTAGATCCAGCTGTTTCTAAAGCTGCTATCCTAGCTTCTAGTCCGTCAGTGTCTGCCATAGGTGCTGCTGGTGCTGCTGGTGCAGGCGCTGCTCCAGCTACTCCGGCTACTCCGGCTACTTGACTTACTGCTTGTTGCTGAGCTTGTTTCTTTTGTTGAGCCTGCTGTATTGCTTTAAGAGCTGGGTTGTTTGAAAACATAGACCCCAATTCATCAAAGCTTTTCATTGCTGCCATTATTCCTGCCATAATTATCTTGTTTTATCTTTATTAATCTTTCCTATAGCAGTGGCTAAAGTTTTATCACTGTAAGAAATTCGTTTCATTGCTGGGTTTCTTCTTGTAGAAGTTGGTATATCTTCGGTCCCAAGCATTATTCTATAAATCTGTTGTATTATATTTTTTGTTTGTAAACTAACCTGATATATACTATAGCTTTTATCTGCTCCATTATAACCTCTCCATTTAACTATCCACCCTTCTTTTAATAACCTATTCCACCTTCTATTGTCCCAAGAATAAATTAAAATACCGTCTTCAAAATCTTTTCTTGTAAAGTTGCCTAAACAATCAAAGTATATTAATAATTCTAAATCAGCATCAGTTAATCCGGTTTTTTTGCAAGCCCATCTTCGTATTACTCGATAGTGTTTTAACAGACCTATTTCTTTTAACTCCTGGCCAGTTAACTCTCTCATAAAACAAATACTACATCTTGTGCTTTAATAACGTGATATGTTTCTTTATCAAGTTCAATTTTGTGACCTGCATGACGATCGTAATATATTACATCATCTTTATTTATTCCGTCACATTCAGATCCTGTAGACACTACCGTAGCTTCTACATATCTTATATCTTCTCGGTGATTTTCAGCTAAAAGCAATCCGCCTTTGGTTTTAGTAACACCTTCTTTTAATTTTTTTATTATTATGTTTCTACCTATTGCATTCATATTATCCTCTTACGTTAGACATAACACAGTTGGTAGACAATATAGTCGAAGCAACTGAGGCAGCATTTTTTAATGCTGACTTTGTAACTAGTACAGGATCTATAATACCTGCTTTAAACATATTTACTGTTTTTCCAGTTTCAACATTAACGCCAAAATCTTTTTTATTTATATGCTCATATTCTAATCCTGCATTTTTCATAATCGTTTTGCAAGGATAATACAAAGCTTCAATAACTAGTTCTTCACTAGATGACTTTGGTTTTATACTTCTGATTGCATTAATTAGTGCAACTCCGCCACCGGCAACCACACCTTCTTTTATAGCAGCTTTAGTTGCGCATATTGCATCTTCAACTCTATCTTTCTTTTCATTTAATTCAACCTCAGAATTACCTCCAACTTTTACTATTGCAAGTTTTGCAGCTAGCATAGCTAATCTTTTTTCAAGTTTAACTATTTTGTTGGGATTGCTTTCTATAAGCAATTGTTCTTTTATACTTTCAATAATTAGTTTAATATCTTCTGATTGTTCTTCGGCTACTTGAAAAACTGTATCTTTAAACGTTGATACCGCCTTAATACAAGTGCCTAAACAATCTAAATCAATTAAATCTAAATCATCACCTAAATTTTCGCTTACTACAGTTGCTCCTGTTAATAAAGCTAAATCATCAAATATTTCTTTTCTATTAACACCGTGTGTAGGTGCTGGAACTATATTAACTTTTATAGAACCTTTGTTTTTATTCATTGCAAGGGCTGCGGCAACTTTAGGATCAACGTCTCCAACTATAAGTAGTGCCAGGTTATTTTTTATAACATGTTCTAATATAGTTTGTATTTGTCTAATCGTGTCTACCATCGAATCAACTAATAATATTTTTGGATTATTCAGCTCTACTGTATTGCTTGCGTGATTAGTTACGAAATGATTATTAGTAAAACCTTTTTCATACTGCACCCCCTCAACTACCTCTATACTCGTATTCCCGTCTTGTGATGTTTCCATCATAACAACGCCCGTTAAATCCACTGCTCTGTATGCATCGGCAATTAGTTTACCCAGTTCAGCATCATTGTTAGTAGATATAGTAGCCACTTCGTCGATCATATCACCATTAACTGGTTTAGCCTGCTTTTCTAAGTGAGTTAAAGTTTTATCTATAATATTATTTATTGCATCTCTTTTTTGTCTGCTAGTAAATTTCATAGGCGATTTAGCAAACTCCTTTAGTATTGCATAAGCCAATACGGTAGAAGTTGTTGTTCCGTCTCCGGCTTCCGCTACTGTTCTTCTAGCTGCTTGTTTAACTAGTGATGCTCCCATATTTTCTACAGGATCTAATAGTACAGATAATTCGGCAACTGTTACGCCGTCTTTAGTTATTACAGGTATTCCCTGGGCATCCTCAAAAATTACGCATTCACCGCCACCTCCTAATGTTGAGGCTACGGCTTCCGTAAGTGTTTCGATACCTTTAAACACTTTTTCTCTACCTTTGTCGCCAAAGCTAAATTGTTTTACTATTTGATTCATTTAATTAGATTTTATTATATAATCACACGTAATTTTATAAAGCTACAGATTATCAGCCTCCAACTTGTAAAGTAACAGAAACTGGGTTTATAAGTAACTCAATAGCTGACGCGATATCTGCTTCAATATATGTTACTTGTTCATCTCCCATTGTGCTTTTAGTCCACGCTGCTACCTCATCGTTTGTAAGTTGATCAAAAGGTATAAAGTTTGTAATATCATCAATTTTTAATTCTTGTGTTCCAATGCTAGTTGACGTGTAAGGATCCCCTTGTGGGTTTAATGTATCTGAAACTCCAGTAACAATCCAATGCACATTATACACTACATCAGATTCTCCCTCTGTTTCAACATAGCAGTCAACTGTTTTGCAATTCCATTCGTAAGTAATCATAATTTTAAGTTTTTAATGTTTCTATTATTAATTAGTATAAAAAATTTCTTGATAATTTTCAGGTAGATAACTTTCCATTTCAGTTATTTGCTCAGCTGTTAATTCATCTTTGTAAAAATCTTCTGCTAAAACGAATAAAAAGTGACCTTGTATATTTTGGTATACTTCGCTCTCTATATCAGCCACTGAAATATCCTGTAGTTGGGATGGTAATTGGCTTTGTATATTTAATATATCATTTTCGTCATATCCTTTTTCTGCTGTTACTGTGTTACGTCTCATATTTTTAAGATTTTAATATTTCTATTTCTGCTTTTAATTCTTGGATAGCTTTAACTAGCATTGGTATAATGTTAGCTTGAGCTACCGTGTATTGGTTAGGGTCATCCGTGTTAACTATTCCTGTATAGTCAATTCCGCTTTCATCAAGAGTTTCTTTTATTTCCTGCGCTATAAACCCTGATGCTTCTGCGCCATCATCTTTATCAGAAGATCTTAAATTCCATTTAAACTTTCTTGGTTTTAATTTGTCAACGAAATCAAGGCCTAACTCTAAATCTTTTATATCTTTTTTATCTCTTTTGTCAGAAACAAATGACCAAGCAACTGCACTACCCTGGAACCTAGCGAATACACTATTATTAAAAATACTAACTTCATTATTTACAGTAGCAGTAGATCCTTGAGCGTTTACACCTAAAAGCACATTATAGCTACCTGTAGTAAGTTTGCCCGCTGGATTACCCGAATACCCACCTAAAATTGTATTAAACGATCCAGTTGAAATTCCTCCACCAGCATTAATACCTACTGCAGTGTTATACTGAGCGCTTGTAAGGTCCTCCATTGATTTGTAACCTAAAGTGGTGTTGTAACCGCCGTTAGACGATCCAGATATACCTTGCCCAGAATATTCTCCTATAAAAGTATTAGAACTCCCCGTGTTGTACTGAGCTGAATAGCCCCCAACACATACTCTACCTTGTGAACTCGTATTACTAGCACCTGCTCTTTCACCAATATTTACACCACCTCCTGTGGTTTGAGCGGTTCCTGCGGTCCAACCAATATTAATTTTTCGGTTTCCTGTAGAAGATCTACCTGCTTGATAACCTATATGAATAGCTCCCGTGCCGAAATTTGTTACAGCTGTGTCATTCGCCTGACTACCTATGACTACACATTGCCCAGAATTAGCATTTTCCATGGCCTGATAGCCAATAATAACTGAATCAGATTTATCAATAATAAATTCCCCAGCTTCTGGTCCTATAGCAATAGTTGAGCCAGCTGTTGTTAATCTTCTTAAAGCATGAAACCCTACTGCTATATTTCTGTCGCCCCCCGTTACAGCTTCTAAAGCGGATTCGCCTATAGCTATAGTAGAATGTGCATCGCTTCCAACCGCTCCTCTACCGGCATATCTACCTATCATAACATTACCAAATGACACAGTCGCAGCATTTCTTTCCCCTGCATGAGCTCCTATCATAACATGATTGTCCCCATTATTAGAGTTTCCGGCGTTGTAACCAATAAATGTGTTACTTTGAGCGCCAGTGGTCATTGAATTACCAGCACCAGCCCCCATAGTGAAACTATAGCTACCTATGCCTCCTGCTGGTATATTTATTAATGCAGAAGTAAAAGCTGTTAGTGCGACATCACTTAAACCATTTAAACTTGATGCGCCCCCGCCACCACTTGGTGTAGCAATCCAAGATAAGGTTCCCGTTGCATTTGACTCAAGTATTTGATTAGCTACGTTAGGTAATGTGTTTGGTAGTTGTAATGTATAACTACTACCTCCAGAATGATTAGGTCCTTTTAGCCCTACGTAGTGGGGAGTTCCTGCTTCACAATAAAGTTTTAATAAACCGTGATTTGTACCATTACCTACTATACCAACTGTTGAAACAACAGATAATTTATCGCTAGGACTAGAAGTTCCTATTCCTACATTACCTGTATTGGTTATACGCATATATTCTGATAAAGCCCCAGCATCTGTTACCGAACCGACTACCGTAAGACCAGAAGCGCCACCGATATAAGACGTAGCGTTTGCAGAGTCTCCGTTACCAATAGTTAAATATGCGAAACCTGAAGCCGATTTAATCTGTAAAAGATTGTTAGCTAAATTACCACTTGGTGCATGTGTTGCAGAACCAATTTGCAATTTAGCACCAGGAGCAGTAGTACCTATCCCTACGTTACCCCCATTAAAATGAGTTACACCTGAAGACCTAATTGCTATAGTAGTTGAACCTGCTGCAGTACTTGCTGCTAATTCAGCATTAACACCACCAGGTGCGTATGCGTGAATGTTTCCTGCAACTTGTAATTTTTCATTAGGACTAGTTGTTCCTATCCCTACGTTACCTGAAAATATACCATTACCAGCAACAGTAATACCCGTGGATGTAGTTGCTAATCTATTAACGCCTGCACAAAAAAGCGTAGTAGCACCCCCATCAATTGCAATAATCATATTTTGAGTATCACCTGAATTGTTTAATACAAAACTACCAGCATTAAGTTGTAAATTACCAGTACCAGCGTCTTTTATAATACTGTGGGTTCCAGTGTGATAAATTTCAAGATCTCCACCAGCTCCATAAATACTTTTTACGTTATCTCCGTGGAGAGTATTACCAGTCATTGTACCACCAGCTAAAGGAAGATAATTCCCCAATAGATCGGTAGCTAGTATTCTTTTATTGGTTGATCCATCATATCCTACAACAAAAGCTATGTCTCCTATTGCAGCTGCCTCAGTAAATTCTGAAAATTTTATATTTGCCATTGTTTATTATTTTATGTTTTTAATTTTCTGGGGTTAAGTTATCTCCTGCTTCAGATAATATGAAGTCACCATTTTCCGCTATAATAAACGGACCACCACCACCGCCGCCTCCATAATTAGAAGGCCACCATATACCGTTACCTATAGATTGACCACCCATTACTTAACAGCTATTAAATCAGCAGCAGTTGTTCCAGTAGCTAGTACATAATCTACTATAACTGGTAAAAAAGATCCTGCTGGTAAACCTTTAAAAACCACAGCTTGCGCTGCCGTAGGTCGCCCTGTGCCACCAGCACCGTTTACTCCTGATAGTATTACTTTTACATCACCACCTGTTCCTATAAATAAGCATGAGCTATCTAAGTTAGTAGTGTTATTTATTGTGTTGCTAGCAGTTACTGCTACCGCTATTGTTCCAAAATCTGGTTGATTTGCGTATTGTCCCATTGTTTATTTTTTTTATTTTTTTATTTTTTATTTAAAATCCTAAAAGATACCTAGATACCATTACCGTAACGGGAAGATCCCCAGTAGCCGGAGCAATTCTTTGCCCAAGCACATTACCGGACTGCCCCTGAAAGAAACTTAAATTAAAAGTAGTTGTGCTGGTTACTTTTGCTATAGCTATTCTAGGTAGAGTCCCCGTACCCGATGAAGGAGTTGTTAGGTTGGGGTCCATTATAGTAAAATGCGTTAAGTAATTACCGCTACTGGTATTACTAAACACTTGTGCCGATGCGGTAATTGTAAAGCTTCCCACGGTCCCACCGTCTGCTGCAATACTCCAATTAACATCTCCCGAGCCGGCTGTGGGAGTAAATGTATTTCTACCAACCCTAATAATTGGATTACTCGAGGTAGTTATACTAAAAGAAAAAGCCAATTGGTCCCTATTATAGTCCGGTACGTTAAGATTAGTTCCTGTAATGGAAGATGGCCCAGTTTTTCCAGTAGCGCTAACAGTACTTATACCGCCACCACCACCGCCGCTGGCATTAATTGTTACCGCTCCAGTGCCACCAGATGGCGATATGGTTACATTAGTACCCGCTATTATTCTACTTACACCCCCAATATACTGAGGTATGTTTAAAACATTGTTTATTAAAGTAGCTGCTCCCGATGTTCCATTCACAGTCAGCGCTAAGGGGGCGGTACTTCCACCCACCAATTGTTGTACCGTAACACTCTTAGTCGGAAACGTAGAAGAACTAACATCGGATATAACTAGCAGGTCATCTTGAGCTACCGTGGATATTATAGGATATGTAGTAATTCTACTCATTTCTTTTTCTTTTTAACCCGGCGCTTGCGCTTCGGTACCTTATATTTCTTTTTACCTTCTTTTTTTGTTCCCTCTCCATCATTAGCTCTATTGCGAGAAATCTTTTCCCATCGGCCATCTTTATGATCCCAATCTAACCCATCGACATTTTTACCTCTGCGTTTAGCTCTGCGTCTTTCTCTCTGTGCATGCGCCTTCTTCTTACGTCTATCAGCCGTCTTAGCATAAGCCAGGTCTCTCTTCGCTTTTGCTTTTCTAGCCGCAGGCGATAATTTTTGTTTTGAAGCCATCCGTTACATTCTATTATATGGTTATATATAATTACACGTTTTTTCCAAAAGCTACAGGTAAAAATTGTTATTGCATAATAAGAGGTATAGGGCTACATGCTTATTTATAAAAACTTTTTCCTACGGGAAACGCAATTCATTTTACCCAGTCCCCCTTTGATTTCAGCTTTTAGCTTTTAGCTTTAGCCTTTTGCTTTGAGTTTTGCAGCAAGCAACAGGCTTTTTCGTTTAATATTTTATAAGCAGCTAGCTGCAGCGCTAGCGTGTATAGCAATAACGACACTCTATATATAATTATTATAAAGAAAATAATTAAATAAATATAAAAATAAATATTAAATTAATTATAAAAATAAATAAAAAAATAAATTAATAAATTAAATTTAAAATTAAAAATTATGCAAATATTAAAATTAAAAACTAGTCAGCCTAAAAATATATTAAATATTATAATAAATAAAAATATATTAAAGCATCCGATTCAAATTAATAATAAATTAATATTAATTAATAAAAAAGATTTAAAAGAAGTTGATAAAATATTTAATAATAATTATTTAAAATATAAAATAATAAATATAAAATAATAATAAATAAAAATAATAATAAATAAATTAATAATAAATAAAAATAATAAATTATGGATTTTACTAATAAAATAATATTTGACGAAATTAATAAATGCTATCACATATATATATATTTAAATAATAAATTATTTCATAGCTTTAGTGAAGAAAATAAAAATTATATAAATAATTATATAATAAATTTAAATAAAAATTTAAATGCTAATTTAATAAAATGGTGGAATAATTATTAAAAGCTTGCGCGAGAAATCGCGTATAGCATTTTTTTATTACGTGCGTATAGCATGTATAGCAAAAACGGCACTGTATATATAATAAATATGAAGTTAATAATAATAATAATATTATTAATAATAATTAAAATAAATTATAAATTAAATTAAAAATTAAAAATTAAAAATTATGTTTGAATTCACAATCAATTACTCAAAAGAAGAAAAAATGTATGATGTACTAACAAAATTAAATGGAGAGTATCACAATCATTTTCATGAAGAAGATATAAACTTCATAAGAGATCATATAAAGTACTTAGTTAGCTAAGTATTTTAAAAACGACGTATAATATATAATAATAATGTAACTAATAAAAACTATAATATGAAAAATGCAATTATCAAAATTAAAAAAGTAATGTCTAATCTGGGAGCTGCTGCAGCTTTCGCAATCCGAAACTAATATGAAAAATTACAATGAAGAGTACCTGTACACACAAGCAATGAACTATGACTACGAACTAGCACTCGCAGTAGAATATCTTAACTCACTAACACAAATTAATTAATATGTATCAAACTAATTCACAAGCATGGGATGAGGTTATGCGAGGCATAGCTGAGTCTGAACGAAGAACCCAGATCTGCCAGGATATGTTCGGCCAGGATAACTTAAAAGGACTAACTCCAGAGCAGCAAGATCTGTTCTGGGCTTCAGTCTAGCGCATCGGACCTTGGTGTGAGGTGGGATGACCTCAGCTAATTGACCTCGGAGGTAACCAGCCGGGGTCCGGCTGCGTATAGCATTTTTTTACTCGATCGCAAAATGTGCATAGCATTGTGTATAGCAAAAACGACACTATATATATAATATAAATGTAGTTAATAATAAATATAATTATTATAATTAAAATAAATATAAAAATAAATATTAAATTTAATTAATTTATATAAAATAACTAAAACGACTATTAATATATAATATTAATATATAAACTAAAAATAAATTATAAACTTAAAATTAAAAATTATGAGCACAAATGAAATTATGCAAAAAGCACTAAAAACAATGTCAAACGAAGATAAAGCTAA
>Ga0206682_10000657_pt1 | contig 36819 bp, 18 predicted proteins | sample M240m12015metaG_FD_155444 | JGI IMG/M metagenome (GOLD analysis project Ga0206682, IMG submission 155444) | Ammonia-oxidizing marine archaeal communities from Monterey Bay, California, United States - M2 40m 12015 | ecosystem: Environmental > Aquatic > Marine > Intertidal zone | place: USA...
CCGTCGCTCTCGCGCGCGTCGCGTCACGTCCTCCACTTCGGCGCGCCGGGCTGAGCATCCGCGAGCGCGCGCCTCGCCGGCCACATCGCGTTCGCCGTGTCCAGCGCGCGCCGGCGGTGCGTCTTCGACGACACGAGCGTCTTCGACGTCGACGCGCTTCGCGCTCGCGGCTCGGCGCGCCGTCCCTCCCCGTCGTCGCTCCCGTCGTCGCTCCCGTCGTCGTCTCTCGCGTCGCCTCTCGCCGCGGCTTTCGCCCAGTTCCGCACGGCGCGCACGGACGCGAACGCGCTCGAGGGCACGCGGCTCCGAGGGTTCTCCTCTCGCAGGTCCAGCGCCGCCACCAGCAGCGCGCGGCCGACGCCGCGAAGCGTCTCGGGGTCGTACCGTTTCGTAACCGCGCTTTTTCGTTTCGGGTCGTTTCGGGTCGCGGCTCGGGTCGCGTCGTGAAACGCGCTCGGGTTCGCGCGTCGAACCGCCGAGGAGGACCCGCCCTCTTCCCGCCCGCTTCCCGCGTCGTTCGCGTCGCCGCTCTTCTCCGTCACTCGGTTCAGCAACCTGCTGCAGTTGTAGTTAGCCTCGACGGTGTACAGGTGCGGGACGCGTCCGTTTGTCTCGCGGAAAAGCGCGACGCGCCCGGTGCCGGACTTGCAGTCGCCGTTTTTGTCGACGCTTTCCATGTTCTTCCGGCTGAAGTTGCAGTGGTTCAGGTCGAAGTGCGGCGAGTTCAGAGCGCACAGCTGCGCGTACGCGCGCGTCTCCGCGTCCCCGCCGCCTGCCAAATCGCTGTTCCCGAACGCGAAGACGCCCCGCTTGTTGGCGTGCGCGTGCAGGTCGAGGTAAAACGCGAGCCGCTCTTCCTTCGCCGCCGCCACCAGGAGCGCCTTCACCGCGGCGCACGACGGCTGCGTCGCCGGGTCGGGGCTCTCGTAGTGCCGGTTCAGGTTCTGGCCCAGAGTGTCGTGGCGGTAGTGCCCCCGGAACGCACCGTCGGGGTTGAGCATCGGGACCAAATGGAACACGTACAGCTCCCGAAGCCTCGCGGCGCGCGCGTCGTCCGCGCGCAACAAAAACTCAAGCGCGCCGTTAAACAGGTGGTTCGCCGGTTTCTCGCCCGGGTGCACGCCGCACGTCACCACGAAAACGTCGCGGTCCTCCAGGCGCGGAACGCGACGCCGAGGCGCACTCGGGTCGGTCGAGCGCGATGATCGATCAGGCTCTTTCGCGATCGCGTCGAGACCGTTCGCGTCGAGCCCGTTCGCGTCGAGACCGTTCGCGTCGAGCCCGTTCGCGTCGTCGTTCGCTCGTCCAGACGCTTCGGGCGAGTCGTCGTACCGCGGTTTCTCGCCGTCCGCCGCGGTGATCGTGACCATCTCCACCTTCCGCCCCTCCACGGAGGTGGTCAGGAGCGACCGCGTGTACGACACGTGCGCGCGCATCGAATCCCCGTGGCTCGTGCGCTCGCGGAACTTGGCGTCGACGCGGTCCAGCATCGCGCCGACGTCGCCGTACGAAAACGGAAACGAGAGCGCGAAAAAGACGGACGCCTCGGAATCGAACCTGTGCTTGAACGAGACGCGGAAAGCGCCGTCCCGGCCGGTGCGCGCGCTCACCGCCTCGCGAACGTGCCTGTACGCGCGCATGTGGAACTTCTCACACGAACCGTTCGCGCCGTCGGTCCCAGGCGCGCGCTCGGGTCCGCCGTCCGACGACCCGGACGTCGCGTGCGCGCGGAAGGTGGGCCGGAAATCGTTGGAGAAGAGCGTTTTTTGTTTGTTGAAGTCCGGGAAGGAAAACGTCAGCGTCTCCCCCGCTCGGCACCCGTCCACGCGGAAGTGGAACCACGTGCGGTGGTGGGTCTCGTGCGGCGTGCCCTGGTTATCCGGCCGCGTCCACAGGTGGAAGGACGTGTCCGTGACGCGCTCCACGCGCGCCAGGTTGCCGCCGTCGAAGTCCGCGCTGAACAGCCTGGCGCCGAACCGCCACCTCGCGTCCGCATCGCCCGGGGCGTCCCATGAAACGGGCGCGCGGCCCTCCGCCCAGGGGCACCACCGCCGGGCGGGCTTCTCCGGCCCGGAGGACCCGGCGCGGTTTTCCCCCGACGCGCTCGGCGAGCGTGCCTCCCCGGTCGCCTCCGCGACGCGAACGACCCCCGACGCGAGCGGCATCGCGCGCGAGGGGAATGAGTCGATTTCCGGTCCGGGCCGTCTCAGGACGTTTTCTCGCCGGGAGCGCGCGACGTGTCGAGAGACGCGACGAGACCTCGAGACGCGCGCGGTGTTCGATCACGGCGATAGACTATGTGCTGGTATTAATACTAGTACGTACGATGACCTGTAACACGTACGTACGTATGCGTGACGATCGCACAGTACATACGACGGAACTCGTCACTCGGTGTTTTCCTTCCCCCTTCCCGAAACAGGCGTCCGGCCGGTGGTCGCGGCGAATCCCTTCCGCTCCGCGCGCGCGGTTCCCGAAAAAGCACCCTTCCCCCCTGTAGCCGCCGCCCCCCCCGAGGCGGTCTTCGCCTCGCCGGCTTCGCGCCGGCGCAGCGCGCGGAGCATCTTCAGCCTGATCTCGTCGCGAGTCAGCGGCCGCTCGTCGTCCTCCTCCTCGGAGTCGTCCTCCGCCATCGGCGCGGTCGTGCTCGGCGGGTCGATGCGCAGCGCGGAGGCGGGCGCCGCCGCCGACGTCGGCCCCGCGCGGAGCAGCGCCGCAAACGCGCGGTCGCCTTCGGGCCCCTGCGCATCCGCGCCGCCGCCGGCGGCCCGCGCGGTCCTCGAGGCGGCGAACATCTGCAGGATCTCGTTCGTCCTCTGCTCGATGACGCCCAGATACTGCATGACGTTGTGGTCCGTCACGCCATCCTCGCCCAGAAGCGCGCGGTTCACCTCCGTGTTGCACCCGATCTTGTTGAACACGCGCCACGCGCCATCCTTGAGCTTCGCCATCGTCCGCATCGCCGCCGCGTACTTGCGGTCGTACCGCCGCGCGCGCGACTCGGCGCGGCGCAGCCGCTCGTCCAGCGCGCGCACCGCCCGCGCCTTCTCCGCGTCGTGCGCGCTGCCTTCGCCTCGGTGCCTGGCGATCTCCCGCGTGAGCTCCGCGATCTGCTCCTCCAGCTTCTCGATCTCGCTGTTCAGCTGGTTGACGTAGGAGAAGAGCCGGAAGTTTTCCTCCTCAGCTTCCACGAATTGCTCCACCAGCTTCTCAACGTCGCTCTCGCCCGTGAACTCGGCGATGGTCGCAAACGCCGCCGCGTACGAGTTGACCCGCGCGGCGGTGATGCCCTGGCTCACGCGGTCCTTCGCGAACGTCCACTTGCTCTTCACGAGTTTCTTGTTGTTCTCCGCCTCCGCCAGCGCGGCTTGGCGCGAAATCTCTGCCGCCCGCGCCTCTGAGTCATCCGCGCGATGTCGCATGAACTCCTTCATCCGGCGGTCGTGCTCGATTTGCTTGCCGAGCTCGGCGAATTCAGACTCAAACGCGGCTTGCTCCTTGTTGGCTTGCGTCTTGAGGCGCGCCATCTCGTGCACGGCGCGGTCGCGCGCCTCGAACGCCTTGTTGGAAACCTCGATTACGTTTCCCATCTCCAGCTTCTTCTCCTCCAGCTCGTGCTGCAGCTTCTCGTAGATGTCGTCAAACACCAGCCGCTCCTTGCGCAAGTCGTCCACGGTGCGTCGCAAGTGCTTGTTCTTCGCCAGCGCCTCGTTGTGCTTGGCGAGCGCCTTATCGAGCCGGTTCTCCAGGATCTTGATCTGCCGCTGCGTTTTCACGGTGTCTTCCCTCGCCGCGTCGATGCCGCCCATCTTCCGGCGCTGCTCGTCGATCTTTTCCTTCGTCTTGCGGATCTGCGTCTCGAGGTCCACCCCCCGGCGGCGCTCCAGCTCGATCTTCCTCGTGAACGCATCCGCCTGATCCTGCAGACGCGCCACCTCGGACGTGGGCTTCGCGGGCTTGGGCTTAGCCGCGGGCTCAGCCGCGCTCGAGCTCTTCAACGACTTCAACGCGGCGAGCATTTTGGCTTCTCTTTATCTTCTCTCGGTAAACGCCGACGCTCGCTCGTCCACGACCGGTCCGACGACGACCACGAATGCCGTTCCGGGAAGTGCCGACGGTCAACGAACGAGGACGACACTCGAATCTCGCTCGCCGCGCGTCCGCTTCCTCGCTCGATGGACGTCAGACCACGTCACGCGCTGTTCTCTCGCACCTGCGGTGACACGAAACACGACCGCGGCCGCCTAACGCGTCGTGCCGCCGCGTGCACTGACGTCCCGCGCGGTCCGGACGCAGCCCTCGAGGTGTTGCCAAAAAAGGGGGACGAAGACGTTTTTTCCGGGAAAATCCAATCAATCACGTGACCAAACAGTCGCGCGGAAAACACAGCCGAATCGAAAAACGCTCGTCAAATAGTACAAACACGCTACTGTCGATCTTCGACAAAGACGATCTTCGACTGCACCTCGGCGAGCGTCGCCGCGCTTCTTCGGATCGCCTCCTGTTCCGCTTCCGTGAGCGGCATGTTCAGCACCTCCAGCACCCCCTCCGCACCAAGCATCGCGGGCAACGACAAGCACACGTCCACGTCGATGCCGTGCTTCCCGAACGCCGGCACGGAGAGCGGCAGTACGTGCCTCTCGTCTCGCAGGATGCACCGCGCGATGCTCGTGACGGTCAAACCGAGCGCCCAGTTGGTGTACCCCTTCCGCGCGATGATCCGCCCGGCGGCGCCGATCACGTCGGCGTGCAGATTTTTCAGACCCGCCTCAGCCTCGTCCGTGCCGAGCGCCGGGTGCACATCCATCAGCCGCACGCCCCCGACCGTGCACTGACTCCACACGGCGACCGACGAATCGCCGTGCTCGCCGAGAACCATGCCGTGTACGCTCCCCGAGTCGACGTCGAGGTACTCCGCGAGCAGCGCGCGGAACCGGGAGGTGTCCAGCGCGGTGCCGGTGCCGATCACCTTGTTCGGCGCGAACCCGGAAATTTGGGTCGCCACGTGCGTCATGACGTCGCAGGGGTTGGTGAGGATCAGAAGGACGGCATCCGGCGACGCCGCCGCGATGGGCGGCACGATGGATTCGAAGATGGCGACGTTCCGAGCCACCAAGTCCAGCCTGGACTCGCCCTCGCGCTGGCGCGCGCCGGCGGGGATGATCACGATGTCGCTGTTCGCGGTATCCTTGAAGTCGCAGGTGGCGCTGATGGAGACCTGCTGCACGAACTCCGCGCCGTGACGCAGGTCCTCCACCTCGGCTTGGAGCGCTTCCAGCTTGGACGCGACGTCGTGCAGCACCAGCTCGCGCGCGGTGCCCTGGTTGATCATGGAGTACGCGCACGCCAGGCCCACCTGGCCGGTGCCCACGATGCTCACCTTCGAGCGGAGCTTCGTGGGGGGTGTCGAGGGCGAACCGGCGCCGAACAGGTCCTCGCGCAACGACGCGGCTCTCACCGAAAGGAAGCGTTTTCGGGTGGGACCCGGGGCGCATCGACGCGATTCGTGACGCGTCGGGGCGCACCGCGGCGTCACCGCGGTGACCCGCGCCGCGAGGTTCGCGAACATCGCGCGAAGCTCAGAGCAGCGCACGAGATTCCGAGGTCGGATCCGAAAACCGGGCGGGGACGCGGACGCTGCGCGTGGGCGTGTGGGCCAGCCGAGCGTCGACCGCGTGGGAAAAAGTGCACGTGTCCTCTTTCTCTTTTTGGCGCGAAAACCTGTCTGGAGTGAGAGTTCGTTACGTCGGGCGTATTTTCTCGGCACGTTCGCCAGACCGCGGGGCGCGGAGCAGAGGAAGGTCGGCCCTGCGGATTTTTCGCCGCCGCGATGCCCCTTCCCCCCGCGAAGCACTTCGCGTGGCCGGCCCGAGTCGGGGTCGCGTCGTGCCTGACCTCGATGCTGACGCTCGTGCGGAACGACGATTTCAACCTCGCGGTCACCTCCGTGGTGTTCGCCGTGGTCGTCACCATCGTGGCCGCCTCCGACACGCTCGGCGCGACCCTCGCGACGTCGTGGGCGATCGTCGGCGGCGCCACCATCGGATGCATCATGTGCGCCCTGTGCGTCGCCCTGTTCGGCACCAGCGTGGCGGCCGTGCTCGCGGCCAACGCGCTGGTGGGCGTCGCCGTCCTCTACCCTTCGTTCCCGGTGCTTTCCCAGAAGTTCGCGTTCGGCGGGAGCACGATCTTCGCGTGGACCGCGTTCGCGGGCGCGGACGCGCGGTGGATGGCCCTGGGCATCCCGCTCAGCGCGGCCGCCGGGGCGTGCAGCGCCATCCTGGTGACCGCCGTCGGCGGGTGCGGCGCGGACGACGCCGTCGCCGCCGCCGCGGACGCGTGCGCGGCGGCGACGGCGGACGCCGTCGCCGGCGCCGTCGCCGCCTACGCCGCCGCCGACGTCTCCGCGCGCGAGGCGGAGAGAGCGCGCGTCGAGAGTAATTACTCATACGCCGAGCGCGCCCTGGCGAGGATGAAGGGCGCCGCAGCGCACGCCGCGTGGGAGCGGGGGCTGGCGCGCGCGCGCGCGCGCGTCTCCGCGGGATTGAGTCCCAAGACTTCGACGTCGGTGTTGAACTCATTTGACAAAGCGCCGGAGGCGTCCGCCGGCGCGTTCGCCGAGGCGACCCTTCACCTGCGCGGCATGACCCTGGCGCTGGACGCGCTGGCGCAGACGCAGGTCCAGCGCTGGCACCTGCTGCTGCAGGACCCGCGCGACCTGCCGGATTTCTCGGAAAGCGCCTCCGCGGAGACGTTCGCGGAACCGGCGTTGGCGGCGGCGCTCGAAGAGACGGCGTCGCGCGTCGCCGACGCCGCGCGCGCGGCGGCGGCGGGCGCGAGTCTCCCGGGAGACTCGCGTCGGAACGGCGGCGCTTCCGACGCGTCCGACGCGTATTCTTCTGAGGCGAACGGAGCTCGGAACGGAGCTCAGAACGCGGGAAGCGCGACTACTCGCGAGACCCAAAACCAAAACGTCGCGCGGAGCCTGCGTTTGTCGCTCACGAAACTGGACGCCGCGCTGACGCGCCAGCGCAGGAAGCACTACGCGCCGGGCGGGCGGGCGTCCGACGCGGGCGAATCCGTCGCCAGGCGCGCGCTGCAGGCGAACCACCTGTGGATGTTCAACTTCCAGTCGCTCGCGACGACGCTGGCGTCTTTCCTGGACGGCGATAGTGATGTGCTAACGTCCGTCGTTCAAAAAGACGGCGTTCATTCGAACAACCCGTGCGCGACGGATGAGGTGCTGTGCGAGGCGTGCGGCGACCTCGAGGAGCGCCGAGAGCGCGTCGCGAAGGGAACGACGAAACGCCCGAGCGCGGTCGGGAACCGGCGCGTTTCGTCGCGCCCGAAGCGCGCGTCGTCGTTACCGGCGTCTTTCGCCGCGGACAAAAACATCGGGTTCTTTCCCGGGAACGAACCGAGAGAGACGCTCTCTTCCGGCGGCAGAGACGGCATCGGAGAACACGGCATCCGCGCTCCTCGCGCGTCGCCGGCGCTGCTGGCCACGCCGTCCACGCCGACGGCTTCGAAGCCGTATACCTCCCCGAAAACCTCGGTTTCGTCCGCCGGCGACGCCGTCCGCGCGGACACCGTCGGCGCTTTGCTTCGGTGCGACTTCGCGCTCGACGCGAAGCAGCTGGCGTACGCGACCAAGCTGTCGTGTGCGGCGGCTGTCGCGGGCTCGATCGGCTGGGCGACCAGCGGGAGCGGGCTGTGGGCCGCCGTGACCGTCGCCATGGTGGGCACCAGGGAGGGCCGCGCGGTTGGCGGCTCTTTCGACGCCGCGCTGTTGCGAATGCAGGGCACGGTGATCGGCGCGATGTTCTCCTTCGCGCTCGCGATCGTCGTGACCGGCGGGAACGACGGCGTCGTCACCCTCGGCGCATCACTCGGTCGGCTTTTACTCCTCTCTGCGTTCACTACTCTCACCGCGTTCCTGCGTCTGAACCCCGAGTTCGCGTACGCCGGCGTCGTCGCCGCTTTCACCGCGTACGTCGTCGCGCTCGGCGTCCCCGACGACGCCGACGTCGCGGCGGCGCGCGCCTTCGCGCACAAACGCGTCGAGCAGAATCTGCTCGGTCTGCTCGTGCTCGTGCTCGTCGAGTTCGCGGTGTTCCCCGTCTTTGCGCACGACGCCGCGCGCGTCGCCGCGGGACACACCGTGTTCGCGGCGAAAACAGCCGCGGAGACGGTGTACGCCGCGGCGACGGCGCGCGACGAAGTCGCCGACTGCGCGCGGTGCCGCGCGCGCGCCGCCGAGGACGCATCGGCGTCGCTGGACGCCGTCGGGGCGTGCCTCGCGACGCAGAAGACGCTGCTGGTGCAGGCGGCGGCCGAGCCGCACCTCTGGTCGCCGCCGTTCCCGCTGCGCGCGCACCAGCAGATGGTCACGGACCTGGAGAACACGTCGCGCGCGCTCGCGCTGATGCGCAAGGCGCTCCGCGCTATGGCCGCCGCGGACGGCGGCGGCGGTACCGCTCCCGAAACGTTCGGGAGCGGTACGACGTTCGAGACGTTCGAGACGTTCGAGCTGCGCGACGCGGACCCGCGCGCGCGCATCGCGAGCCTTCTGGAACCCACGGACGTGTTCGTCACCGAGCTGCGTCGGGCGGTGAAATCGCGGCTGAGCCGCGCCGCGGACGATCTCGTCACCGGGTCGGGCCGCTGGTCCTCCCGCGCGGCTGCCGCCTCCGTGGCGCGCGCGCAGAGCCGGCTGGAGCGCGCGTTCATCCTGCACACGCTGGCGATGCGCGAGCGCTTCCGCGCCGGCGAGACGGAGATGTTCCTGCCAAACGCGCTGATGGTGCCGTGGCACGCGTACGTCGCGTGCACGGGAATCCTGGCCGCCACGGTGGAGTCGCTGGGCGCGGCCTCCTGGGACGCGCTGCTCGCGGCGGCGGAGACGGAGGAAAAAGCCGAGGCGGGCGAGGAAGCGCTTTCGGGCGAGGCGGGTGAAAAAAAAATCGCGCCGCGGCGCGTGTCGTTCGAAACCGAGCGCGACGAGGCGGAGGCGCGCGCGTCCGCGGTCCGCGCGATGCGCGCGAAGCGCGACGAGGCGGAGACGGACGAGGCCCCGTTCGCGGGGCTACGGGAAGTGCGTGTGGAGGACGAGGCAGTCGGGACGAGGCTGTAGTAGTTTCGTAGTTTCGTAAAAGAAAAAAGTGGCACGCCGTTTCTTGACACGCGAGAGGAAGACTGAGCTCAATTTGCCTTTTTCGGCACTGCGTCGCGCGCGGGCGCCGGGCTCGTCTCCGGGCTCGGCATGCCGCGCGGGAAGAAGCTCGCCGGCGGAGATGGAGACTCGGAGTGGGAACTCCTTCCGGATGACGTCTTCGTGCCGCGTCGCGGTCGGGGACGCGTCGACCTCGCCGGGGCGATGGCACGCCGTTTGGGTTCGCGCAAACGTCATCGCCACGCGGGGGACGTGTTCGTGCCGCGCCGCGCGCCGCGAGGCGGTCCTCCCGCCGACCCTGGCATCCTCGTGGTGCGCAGCCGCGTTCATGAGCCGCGGCTTCCTCTGCCCTCCGAGCCGAGAGAGCTTTTGGTCGGGCCGTCGCCGGCCACGTGGGACGGCGTGTGGGACGCCACCTCGGCGGCGGCGGCGGTGCGCGACCACGACACCGGCGTCGAGGGGGACCCGACCGAGGTGTTCGCCGCGCACCTCGCGTCCGGGTGGACCCTGCGTCCTCGACGCGGGGTGGCCGGGACCCACCGGTCCGCTGGGGGCGGGGCGGAGCTCGGTTCGGAGGGGACCCTGGACTCGAGCGCTTTCGTTCCGACATCGCGGTGCTTGGACCTGTGCGCTCCGCGGGACGACGCCGCGACGGACGACGGGTCCGACGGGTCCGCGGACGACGCGGATGTTTTCGCCGCCGACGCGAACGAAAAGAAAACCGCATTCGCGCGACGATGGCTACGGACCGTGCGCGAGGCGTTCGGTCTGAAGCCGATGGCGCCACGCGATCCGAACGACGCGGAGGCGACGCGTCCGATCGCGCGCGCGATCGCGAGGCTGTGCGGCGGCGTGAGCGCCGCGCGTCTGGGCGGCGTCACGTGCCGCGACCGGCGGTGGTGCCGAGCCGGGCTGGTCGAGGCGTCGGCGGCGCTCGCGCGCGTCGCCGCGTTTCCAAAAAGCGTTTCCAAAAAAATCGCCTCCGACGTCTCGCGCCGCGCCGCAGCCGCCGCCGGCGACCTGGCGGCCGGCGTGGCGCGGTCCCTGCGTGACGCCGCGCGCGCGCTCGACGAGGATGCGGCGCTGGGACGCGCGATCGTCCCATCGCACGATTCGATCGATTCGGAATCGCGACCCGACGATCCGTTCGCGCGCGCCGCGGCGGCGATGGGCGCCGGGTCCCGCGAGATCGAAGCCCCGGGGCGGGGATCGCAACCCTTTTTGCCCGCACGCGGCGATGCGCGCGTCACGCACCGCTGCACGATCGCGCTCGCGGCCGCGCTGGACGAGGCGTGGCTCCAGGTGGCGTACCACGCGCGCGCGTGCGGCTGGTGCGACCCCTCGGACGCGTACGGGGCGCGCGCCGAGTCGGTTCGCGAATCGGGAAAAACGGCGAGCGACGCCTCCGCCGCGTACTTCGCCGCCGCCGAAAACGCGTGGCGCGCGTCCGCGCTCGACAGGCACGCGCTCGTCGAGAAGGCGCGCGCCGACCCCAACCCGTTCGCCTCTGTGCTCCACTCGAGGCTCCGGGAGGGCGCGCGGCTGTTCGCGCGCGCGCGGGAAGAGGAGAACAAAACGCTTTTCCCGCGCGACGTCGTGCCTCCGGAGGAGGGCGTCGGCGAGCGCGCCGTGGTCGCCGCCGCCGAGGCGGTTCGGAAAAACTCGAAAAAAGGGAACGAAAAACGGAAACGGAGCTCCACGACGAGAAGCGCGCTTCCCGTTCCCGCGTGTCCCCCTCTGACACGCGCGTGGCGCGACGCGTGCCGCTCGTGGCCGTGCCGCCTGTACGCCTTCGCCGCGCCCACCGACGCGGCGCTGCGCGCGTTGAAGCGAAGCGCGACGCGGTGGCTCGAGGTGGGCGCCGGCGCGGGGTACTGGGCGGCGCAGATGCGCCGGAGCGGCATGGACGTTGTCGCTGCGGACGTGGACCCTCCCGGCGAGGGCACGCACAACGCATACCACGGGTCGTGCGCGCCGTGGCACCCCGTCGTCCGCGGCGACGCCGGCGCGGCGAGGTCCGCGGGCGAGAAGGCGGCGTCCCCCGCCGGCGCCTCCCGCCTCGCCGGCCGCGCCGTGTTCATGTGCTACCCCCCCCCCGGCTTCGACTCGCGCATGGCGTCGGAGACGCTGGAGGCGTTCGTCGCGTCGATCGGCTCGAATCGTAACCACGGCCGCGACGACGAGACAGGCCACGTCCTCGCGCTGGTCGGCGAGTGGGACGGGAACACCGCGGACGGCGCCTTCGCGCGTCTGTTGACGAAACACTTTTACCTCGCGCGCCGCGCCGCGCTCCCGCAGTGGGGGGACACCGCGCACGAGCTCACGGTGTGGAAACGCAAAACAGGAAACCGAGCAGTCGACGTGGCCATTCCGCTCAAGTCGTGCGCGTGGTGCGGGGGGGGGCGGGTCGAAGGCGACGCCTTTTCGGCGACGAAGCCGAACGACGACCGAAACGTTTTGCGACGGTGCGTTTTGTGTCGCGACGACTGCGGGACGTTTTGCTCGGCTTCGTGCGCGCGGCTCGGCGCGGCGAAGCACGCGGAGACGCACGAGCTTCGGCTGATACCCACGCCCATCGAGATGCTAGAGGACTGGTCCGACCGAGGCGAGTACGTCGCGTTTCGGCCGTTCGCGTGATGAGTCGCGCGAAGAGCGTGAGGAGATGATGTTTACGATATTTACGTTACGAAAGAACGTTACGTAGACTACGCGTCGCGTTCCGCCGCGCGGTCCTCGACTCGTCTCGCGCCGTCGGGCACCCCCCCGGGAGATGTGCTATTATATCGGGGTGGTCGCCACCCCGAACAGCGTCTTGAGTGTCTCGTAGGCCACGAAGCGGATGGAGTTCTGCGGCACCACCTTCAGCGTGTTCGCCGCCCACCCCTTGAAGAATCCCCCCATGCCCTCCTTCCGCGCGATCGTGGAGAAGGCGTCCGCCATGCCGTTGTACGTCTTGCCCTTCATCTGCATGCGCCGGCGCACGGTGTCCAGCGGGTAGCACACCGTCGCGCTGAACGTCCCGCTCGCGCCGCCCACGAGCAGGTTCGAAACGGGGTCCTGCTTTCCGTTTTCGCCGTAGTACAGCTTCTTGGCCATGTCGTACGACGCGAAGTTGATCGCCGCGTACGGCGCGATGCCGGCAAGGGTCGGGATGAGCCCCTTGTACAGCGCCCCGACGCCCTCCACGCGCGCCACGGTCACGAACGCGTTGGTGATGCCCGTGTACCCGTGGTTGGGCAACGCCAAACGAAGCCGAATCGTGTCCAGCGGGTGCGTCAAAGCCGTGCCGGTCATGCCCGCGAGCGCGCCCGCGGTGAGCCGCTCCTTCAATCCGAGCGTACCCGACTCCGGGGTGAGCATCTTCTTGTAAAAGTCGTTGGAGGAGAGCTGCGCCGCCGCGTACGGCGCGACCCGGATCACGTTCACGCCGTTGCCTCTCCAGAACGCGAGGATGCCCTCTTCTCGGTAGATCTTAAGAAACGCCTGGCCGATGCCGGTGTACGCCGTCGCAGACACGCCCGCGCCCTCCATCGCCTGCACCTGGAAAAGCAGCTTGATGCGGTCCAGCGGCGCGGACGCGGTGCGCGCGATGACGCCCGCGAGCCCACCCGCGGCAGCCTGACGCGATCCCAGCGCCACCGCGTACAGGCGATCCACCACACCGCCGCCCTCCTGCGCGGACGGCGCGGCGAACGGCGCGGACGCCGGTCCGAGCCCGCCCAGGTAGCACCCCGCGGGCGCGGACGCTCTCGAGACGTCGAGCGCAGCGCCGGAACCCATCGCGCCCGCGGCGAAGCCCGGGTGCGCGACCGCGGCGCGCGACGCGCCGAGCGCGTCCCACCGCCTGTCCATGGAGCACACGCGTGTGTGGAACGAGCCCACGATTGGGTCGACCGCCGCCGGGGAGGAGGCGCCTCCGTGTGTGGCACGGGAGAACGCGCCCGTCCCGACACGGCCGCCGAAAGGCAGTACAGAAAAAACAACTTTCCGCGGCCCCGGATACGTCTTGGCGGAGATGGGAGGCTGTGCGCCACCAGCTCGCGGAGGATATTAGACCCTCATTTTAAGGTTAAAATCGTCACCCATTCGACTTCGATACCAACGAAAAGCGTCCTGAAAAAGCGTCGTCTCAGGGTTGTCGACTGCGCTTTTTCTCCAAACGACGCGACGCGCGGAGTACCGGGACGCGGCGGGTCTCGGGCGCGACGCGATGGGAACCGACCCGGGGGACCCCGCGGAGGTCAGCGGTCCTGACGGTGCGACCGCGACGCCTCCGGACGGCGCCCGAAAGACCTGGTCGCCCCACCTCGAGCTCGCGAGCCGCGCGCGCGCGCTGTGGCGCGATTTGTCGTGGCGCGAGGCCTCCGGGTCTCTGGGCGACCTGGGGACGTTCCTGCCCCTGCTCGTGGGCCTGACGGTCGAGTCCGGCCTGGACGTGGGCACGACGCTCATCGTGACCGGCGTGTACAACCTGGTGACCGCGCTCTGCTTCGACGTCCCGATGCCCGTGCAGCCCATGAAGACCATCGCGGCGGTGGCGCTCTCGGACGACGCCGTGACGGTGCCCCAGATCGTCGCCGCAGGCGCGTTCGTCTCCGCCGCGGTGTTTTTCCTGGGGGCCACCGGCCTGATCGACACGTTCAACCGGCTGGTGCCGCGCGCGGTGGTGCACGGCATGCAGATCGGGCTGGGCACGATTCTGTGCGTCAGGGCGTTCACCATGGCGGTCTTCGACGACGCCGGCGACGCGAGGGCGCTCCTCGGCGCGGACGGACTCCTCGTCGCCGCCGCCGCGCTCGCGCTCGCCGTTTTCGGCGGCGCGCGGAAAAACTTCTCCACTCGGTGCGCGCGCTCGGGTCCCGGTCCCGGTCCGTCCCGATGCGACGAGGTCGAGGAGCAGCGACCCGATGACCGTTCGGTGGACGAGCGCGAGCTTTCGACGAGCGAGCTTTCGATCGTATCGATTCGGTCGGTCGAGAACGGATGTCCGGCGACGGATGTCGAGAACGGATGTCCGGAGACGACGACGACGACGCGTTTGAAAAACAAAACGTCACCGTCGACGCCTCCGACGGCGCTCGCGCTGGTTCTCGCCGGGCTCGCGCTCTCGGCGACGCGGCCGGGCTCGCTGTCGAGTCTCCGGGTCGGGCCGACGACGCCGAAACCGGTGACGTTCACCGCGGACGACTGGGCGACCGGGATAGTGAAGGCGGGTCTGCCGCAGCTGCCGCTCACCACGCTCAACTCCGTGGTCGCGGTGTGCGCGTTGTCCAAGGAGCTCTTCCCGGACCGGCCGGCGGCGCCCAAGCGCGTCGCCACGAGCGTCGGCGCGATGAACCTTGCGGGCGCGGCGATCGGCGTGATGCCCTGCTGCCACGGCGCGGGCGGGCTCGCCGCGCACTACCACTTTGGCGCGCGCCGGGGCGCCGCCACCGCGTTCCTGGGGCTCTGCAAGCTCACGCTGGGCGCGCTCTTCGGGGGCTCGCTGCTCACGCTGCTCCGCGCGTTCCCCAAGACCGTGCTCGGGGTGATGCTCGGCGCAGCGAGCGTGGAGCTGGTGCGCGCGGCCGTCGGTGCATTCCTGGGGAACAGAGCCAAGGGTGCCGCTGCGGTGGCGCGGCGGAAAGCCGCCTCCGGCGAGACGGGCGAGACGACGACGACGAGAATCTCGACGACGACGACGACGACGAACGGTCTCGCGACGGAGCTCACGATCGCGCGAGCGCTCCCGCGAGACGCCGTTTCTTCAGGCGGCGTGCCCGAAATCGTGACCCCGCTGTGGCGCGAGCCGGACACCTACGCGTTGCTCGCGACGGCGGTCGCGACGGCGGCGAGCGGGAACACCGGCATCGGAGTCGCCGTGGGCCTGGCGGCGGCCGCGGCGACGCGCCTCGCCGCCGGCGGGCGCGCGACGGCGGCGGAACCCGAGAACGCGCTCGAACCGACGCCGCCGCGCGCGTAGGGAACTCTAGTCATGATCATGAAGTAGCGTAGTTTTAGGTATTTTAGGTATATATATTCCGAGCAGTCTTCATGCGTCGTAGACGACGTATGTAGTAGCTACTGTAGAGTCTATCGTGAAGAATCTGCTTCTTTAGGCGGCGTGCCCCAAGTTTCTGTTTGCGGCTTTGAGCTGATGCCTAGCCGCGCTCGACGCCTTGAGCACCTCGTCCAGCCGCTTCTCCGCGTTCGCCTTCTTGCGCCTCTGCTCGAGGGTCCGGCCCGAGCCCTCGGGCATGCGCGACAGCTCGCCCTCCAGCTGGTCCCGCTCCTGGCTCAGTGCCATCAGCCGCGCCTCCGCGGAGGCCACGTGCGAGGACCACGTCGCGAACGAGTCCGCCGTGGCGAAGGGGCGCGCGTCGCGCGCCGCCGGCGCCGCCGCGCGCCCGGTGATTCCGTCCCCGCCGGAGGAGGCGCGAAAACCTCCGGCGTCGGAGGTCTCCGCGCCGAGAAGCCACGGGGGCTGTGATGAACCACTCGAGGGGTTCGAGCGCGCGCGTGCCGCGGGAGCGGTCTCGCCGAGCGCGTCGAACCAGCCGCTGCCTTCGCGGCCCTTGCGCGAAGCCTCCGCCGCGGAGTACAGGGTCGGCGCCTCCCGGGTCGTCTCGCGACGTCTCGCCGCCGGCTGCGTCGTCGCAAACTCTCCAACCTCCCCGCGCGCCTCGCCGGAACCCATCGCGCGCTGCCGAGCCGCCGCGGTCTCCGCGCGCGCCAGGCGCGCCTTCTCCAGCTCCTGCTCTGCGGAGGCCGCCTCCAGACGCGCGCGCTCCGCCGTCTCGGCAGCGCGCGCCGCCGCCGCCGACGCCTCGGCGGCGGCGCCGGCGGCGGCTGCCTGCGCGCGCGCCTCCGCGTCACGTCGCGCCGCAGCCTGCGCGGCGGCGCGCGCGCTCGCCATCTCGCGCGCGGCGGCCGCGCCCTCGAAGGAGGCGTGCACGTCCATGCCGCTCCCGAAGTGGTCGCGCGTGTCCTTGCCCTCGTGCTCGTCGCCGTACTCCCCCGCGAACGCCTCGCGGCGCTCGGCGCCCGGCTCGGGCACCATGCCCGCGCCGAGGTGGTCGCCGCCGGCGACGCCGCGCCGCGCAGACGAGGACACGCCCGCCGCGGGCGTCTCGCCCTGGCGGGACAACACAGACGTGGTTATGCCGACGCGCGACGATGGACGGTGTTCGTGTTTCGCCCGTTCGTGTCGCCCGTCGTTCACGGAAACACGCGCGTTCACGTCACGAATCACGTCGGCGCTCGGCTCGATCGGGTCCTTGCCGCCGAAAAAAACCGTCGCGTCCGTACGCGTAGCGGGCGCGCGGTTCTCGTCGGCGTCGCGGTACGCCGACGAAAACGGCCGCGGCGCCGGCGCCGCGCCGTCGCGACGGTGCGCCTTCGGGTCGGGCGCGGCGGCGTCGGCGCGGAACGCGGCGCTGAACGGGCGGCTCGCGGGGACGTCCCTGCCCGGAACGAGTCGGCCCGGAGGCGCGCCGGGCGCGCCCGGCCCTGAACCGCCCGCCGCGGCGACGAAATCAGCCGCCTTCTCCAGGTACTCGCACCGGCGCCGCATCTCCGCCACCTCCGACTTGGCGTCGCGGAGCGACGACGCCAAGCCGGAGGATTCGCGCGCGCCGAGTTCGTCCCTGGCTTTGCTGGCGCGCGCCTCGCGCCGCGCCGCCTCGGCGTCGCGCGTCGCGCGCTCGAGGTCCCGTTTGGAAACCTTGAACGCCTCCTCGGTCTTCCCCAGGCGCTCGCGCAGGCGCTCGTTCTCGTTCTCCGCGCGGCCGAGCCCGGTTTTGAGCCCCGCGTTTTCGCGCTTCAGGTCCTGCACTTCGGCGGCGAGGGCGCCGTTCTCGCGCTCGAGCGTCGCGCGGCGCGCGTGGAACGCCTTCGCCTCGCTCGCCAGACGCGCGTTCGTGGAGGTGGCGGAGGTGAGCCGCCGCGCGACGTCCACGGACTCCGCCTTGGCCTCCTCCGCGCCCGTCTTGAGCACCGCGACGGCGCGACCGAGCTCGCGCGCCTCGGCGTCGCGCGCCTGCGCCTTTCCCTTCGCCTCCTTGAGCTCCGAAGCGAGCGCCTCGCACCGGCGCTCGGCGTCGTCCGCGACGCGCTCCGCGTGCTTCTCGCGCCGCTCGGCGGCCGCCAGGTCGCCCTGCAGCGCCTTCACGCGCTTCGCGAGCTGCGTCGACTCCGACGCCGCCGCCGTCTGAAGCGCAGACGCCGACGCGCGAATCGGAGGCGACGCGCCCGCCTCCGCCGTCCCCTCCTCTTCCGCTTCCGCGTCCGCGCGTGCGTCGGCGTTCGCGTCCGCCGCCGCGACGGAGATTTTCGCGGCGACTGCCTCCGCGCGCCTCGCCGCCGCCTCCGCGGCTTCCGTCGGGTACGCCACGTCCGGCGGGTCCGCCGGCGCGCGATCGGCGGTTTCCACAAACGCCTCGGCGAGCGGGTACGGCGCGGGCGCGGGCTCGGCGTTTTCTTCGTTGGGCGGCGAGTAGCTCCCCTTCCAGGGCTCGGGCCAGACGCGCTCCACCGAGGCGCGCTGCTCGTCCCGCTGCGCGCGCAGAGCCATAAGCTCGCCTTCCGTGGGCAGCGCGCGCCGCAGCGCGGTCTCGTCCAGGTCCCAGGCGAACCCGCGCGGGCGCGCCAGCACGCTCAGGGGCACGTCCGCGCCGTCTGGGGCGCCGTCGCCCTCCGCCGCGGTTTTGGCGTTGCGCAGCTCAGCCTCGTAGTACGCCTTCATGTCCGAGAAGCCCTTCGCCGCCTTGTCCGCGATGTCCCGGCGCGACTGGCGCACGCGCTCGAGCGCCTCCTCGAACGCGGCGTCGCGGCTCGCCTCCTCCGCCGCCGCCGCCGCCGCCGCCGCGTCGGCGGAGGAGGCGCCGCCCGCCAAGCCGAACAAGCCGGCGATGGAGTTCATCACCGCCGGCTGGTTCCCGCCGTCCTTGCGCAGGAAGTGCGTCTCGGAGACGGGCGGGTCGCGCGCGCCCGCGTCGGTCGCGTCGGGCCCCGCGCCATCGCCCGACGAAACCGTCGGCTCGGGCTGCACGGGGTGGTCCCCGAACCCGTGGAACTCGGGCTCGAGGTCGCGGTCCAGCTCGACATCGGCAACCTCGGGCGCGTCCAAGAGCGCGTCGCGCAGCGGCGTCCCGGGGGGGACGAACTCGGACGCGCTCTCGAATTCGCGGCTGCGCGTGAGCTCGATGCTCTGGCGCGCAACCTCCGCGGCGGCGGTGGCCGCCGCGGCGGCGACTGCCGCGGCCGCGGCCGCGGCAGCCTGCGGCGGGCTCATGGGCGCCTCGAGCTGCGCCTCGGCCGAGGGACGCGACGGGCTGGTCGCGCTCGGCGCGGGCGCGTCGTCGAGCGCGCCCATGCGCACGGGGCTCAGGGGGGTCGGCGTGGGGAGCGCGGCATCGTTCGCCTTGGACTGGGCCTGCGCGTGGCGGGAGGCGGGGAAAGCGGAGGTCAGGACGCGAACGGTCGCGAGCGCATCGGCTGGGAGTCGTAGCTCTCGCGCGTCTCGACGACGCGGACCGAATGCGGGTCGGGGACGCACCGTCTGGTACCCCTCGCCCAGGCCGAGGTTATCGCGCGGCAGTTCCCTCTCCCTCGGCGTCAGGGGAGGCTCGCCGTGTTCGTCTTCGAACGAGTCGTCCATGTTCGCGGCGGCGAGGCGCGCCGGCGTGTGGTCGAGGCGCGACCTGCGGGGGCGTATTTGAATCTCGCTTTGGTTTTTGAACAATCCTCTCGGCGCACAATGGCACAAACTTCTAAGACTAACAACGCATACACCTTTCCGTAGTATGTATTCGTACGTGACACCCCCCCCTCGCTTGATCAAAAAATCACGACTGCATCGACACGACGCACGCGACGTACAGCGTCGCCGCCGCGGCGTCGCTGAAGGGCCGGTCCTCCAGCCCGAACGCCGCGAGCGTCGACGCGGGCACCGCGACCAGCGCTTCGGCCGGCTCGGACGGCGGCGCAGTCACGTTTTCTCGACCGTCGGTGGCGTCGTCGCGCGAGCCCTTCGGCGCGACGATGTCGCGCAGCGCGTCCCGAAGGCGCTCGGTGAATTCATCCAGCGCCGGCGCCGCCGCCGCCGCGAAGCACACGGGTCCGTACTCGATCTCCAGCACCGCGCCCGCGTAGGTGCCCTGCATGTTCTCCACCTTCCCCACGCGCACCGCGAAGTCGCCGCTCCAGAACTGCGTGCCCTCGATCTTCGCGCGGTGCGTCAAGCGGTGCGTCGCGCATCGGTGCAGGTACTCCCGCACCGGCGTCGGCTCCGCCACGCACCGCCGTTCGGCGCGGAGCACGAGCACGGACCGGTCCGACGTTGATCCCTGCTCGGTCGTGTCGGGAGCGACGGACCCCGATCCCGATCCGCCGCTCGCGTCCAGCGTGACGTGGAACACCTCCTCCGCGACGTCCTTCGCGGTGATCGAGACGAACATCCCGGGCGCGTCCGGCTCGTTCGCGCGGCGTCGCGTCGTCACCTCCGCGCTCCACCGCGTCTCGCGCGCGTCCAGCGCGTTCAGGCGCGAGGACACCGCCCGCGCGAGCTCGAGATAGTTCTGCATCGTGCGGCGGTCGGGGGGCTGCCGCCAGTACATCACGCGCCTCGCGCCCATCTTCGCGGAGGCGTCCCGTGGACCACGACCGCGCGCGCCGAAGTGCCAAGACTCCTGAAACGCGGCGAACGCGCCTGCTGTTTTCGCGCGACGGTTTGCGAACGCGGCGCGCCAAAAATACAATGGCTACGGATGTGGTGGGCACCTTGTGTGCGTGCGCAGTCTCGAAAAACCGAGTATTTTACCGCGAGCGCGAGTGCACAAGCAAAAACCCATCAGGGTGCTGGTGACGTCGCGGTCTCACCCTTTCTGCGGTGCTTCTCGAAGGCACTTCTCGCGACGCCCGCGTCCGAGTCGCGCGCGCGTTTTTCGCACGTGGCAGCGCACGTCGGGTCGCGCGTCACCCCCGGCGAGGTTCTCGTGCCACCGCGCGTTCGGGCGGACCAGTCGGTCGTCGCGCTCAGGCAACCCGAGGCCGCCCCGAGCTTTTTCGGCACCGAATCCGCGAAAGGGCCGCGTCAGATTTGGGCGGGGCGATGCACGCGGCGATGCGCGCCGGGGTTCTCACCGCGGCCTCCGCGGACAGAAGCTCGGCGGGCACACGCGGTGTGCTCGGCGACGCGCGCGGCGGAGCCTCGAGCGGCTCGACGCGCGTCGCGCCGCGAACACTCGCGCCGCGTCCCGTCGCCGTCCGTCGGGTCGTCTCGGCCACGCGCGACCGCGCGACCGCGCCAAGGCTCGGCGCGGGCGGGCGCGCCTTCCCCCCGCGCGCGCACCGCGTGCGTCTCTCCGTCGCGCGGCGCGCGGCGAACGACGAGGGCACGTCCCACGAGGGGAACGCCACCGCCGGGGCGGCCGCGGACGACGACGCGTCGTCGGACGCGAACGAGGAGGTGGTGGGCGTGGAGGTTCCCGGGCCCGCCGGCGCCGACGCCCCGAACGCGACGGGCGCGCCCCCGCCTTCCGAGCTCGACGACAAGCAGAGCCCTTCCCGCGAGAAGAGCAGCCCGCCCTCCGACCCGAAGCCGCCCGCCAAACCGCCCGCGAACGCCGGCGGCGTGGGGAACGTCTTCGCGTGGCTCCGCGCGTTTTTCCAGCCCGCGCGCCTGTTGGGGTTGGCGGTGAACGGTTTTCTGTTCCTCTTCGCCGCGCAGCTCTTCGCGCAGAACACCGGCGGCGGCGCCGGCGGCGGCGCGACGCACCTCGTGCCGGTGTCGTACTCGCGGTTCATGACCGCCGTGAAGGGCGATGACATCTCGAGGCTCACGGTGGACGGCACGTATCTGACGTGGAAGCCCAAGCAGCCGCTCGTGATCAAGCGCCAAGGGACCGGCCCCCTGGCCATGACGGAGGAGCGGATCGAGGTGGCGTACTCGGCGGCGCGGCCGGAGGACGCGTCCGTGCCGTACGAGCTTCTGCACAAGAACAAGGTGGAGTTCGGCGCGATCGACAAGCGGCACCAGTCGCAGAAAAACGTCAACACGTTCCTCACCATCTTCGTCGTCGGCCTCGCGGCGCTGCAGCTCAACCGCCTGTCCGCGCGAGGACGCGGCGGCGCCGGATCGAAGGGCGGGCCGGGCGGCGGGTTCATGCGCGGCGTGGGCGGCGGGCCGAGCACCAGCGCCGGGCGCATGACCGGCGGCAAGGAGCGCGGCGCCTTGGCGCCCCCGACCACCACCTTCGCGGACGTCGCGGGCGTAGACGAGGCGAAGGAGGAGCTGCAGGAGATCGTGGACATCCTGAAGCGCCCGGAGCACTACGTGCGTCTGGGAGCCAGGCCGCCCAGCGGCGTGCTGCTGGTGGGCGCCCCGGGCACGGGCAAGACGCTGCTGGCGCGCGCGGTGGCGGGCGAGGCGGGCGTGCCGTTCATCAGCGTGAGCGCCTCGGAGTTCATCGAGCTGTACGTGGGGATGGGCGCCGCGCGCGTGCGCGACGTCTTCGCGCGCGCGCGCGAGCAGAGCCCCTCCATCGTGTTCATCGACGAGATCGACGCCGTCGCTAAGGGGCGCAGCGAGGGGCGCATGCGCGGCATGGGCAACGACGAGCGCGAGCAGACGCTGAACCAGCTGCTCACCGAGCTGGACGGCTTCGACGGGGAGAGCCTAGTGATTTGCCTCGCGGCGACGAACCGCGCCGACATGCTGGACAGCGCGCTGAAGCGTCCGGGGAGGTTCGACCGCACCGTCTCCGTCGAGCGCCCGGATAAGCAGGGCCGCAAGGAGATTCTGGGCGTGCACATTGGGGCGAGGCGGTTGCCGCTCAAGCCCGGGTTCGAGGTGGACGACATCGCGACGATGACGGCGGGGTTCTCGGGCGCGGAGCTCGAGAATTTGGTCAACGAGGCGGCGCTGCTCGCGGGGCGCAAGGGTCTAAGCGAGGTTGGCGAGAAGGAGTTTGAGGACGCCGTCTTACGCACCGTCGCCGGCATCGAGAAGAAGCGCTCGCTGCTCACCGCGGCGGAGAAGGTGGTGGTGAGCGCGCACGAAGCCGGCCACGCCGTCGTGGGCACCGCCGTCGGGACGCTCATCCCGGGATGCCAACGCCCGGAGCAGCTCTCCATCGTGGCGCGATCGGGCGGCGCTCTCGGGTTCACGTACATCCCGCCCGGCGAGGAGGACCGCAAGCTGATGTTCTCGGACGAGCTCCGCGGGCGCCTGGTGACGCTCATGGGCGGCCGCGCGGCGGAGATTGTCTCCTGCTCGCGCGTCTCCACTGGAGCGCTGGACGACATCCAGCGCGCCACGGATCTGGCGTACAAAGCCGTCGCCGAGTACGGGCTGAGCGCCTCGCTCGGCCCGATGTCCGTCTCGACGCTGTCGTCCGGCGGGAACGACGACGCGCTGTTCGGCGGCGGCGTGGCGGACGGTGCCAACCGCGCGGTGGAGAAGGAGGTGAAGGACACGCTGACGTCGGCGCTGTGGATCGCCGTCGGGCTGGTGGACAAGAACCTGAGATGCCTCGACGAGATCGGGGACGAGCTGTCGGAGATGGAGAAGGTGAGCGGCGACTGGCTGCAGAAGAAGCTGGACGAAGTCGTCGCGACGCCGGACCTCGAGCGGTTCCTCCGCGGGCACACTCCGCAGCCGCCGGAGGGGAGCAAGGTGTGGGAGAACCTGCCGCTGCCGGCGTTCCCGGCGAAGACGGAGACGAAGGCGCCCGACGCGAGGTGAGCGCGTCGCGCGAAACGGCGTTCTTTTCGTCGGCGGAGGGAGACGGTTCTCGAACCTCACACCGTTTCGAAGCGTCCGTGCGAAAACGACGAGGGTCCGGTCCTCCTGGTCGGGGGCACGCGCGTGATTTGTCCATCGTTCCGCTCGCGGGCGTCACGACGACGAGGCATCCCCGAAACAGTCCGCGGCGATGAGGGAGAGATCGAGGCCGGCGCGATTGTCAAGCTTGACAAAATCACATTCGCGTTTTTAACGCCCTCTTGAAGTCGCGAACCCGCAGATCGGCGTTTCGGATCTGCCAGCTGGAACAAGTACGCTCGCTCTTTTCTCACACCCGAACGAAACGTCGGTTGGCGTCCTTCACACCTCGAGGCGCGCGCGTAGACGCGACCGACCCTCCGCGAGCTCTTTGGAGATGTTCGCCATCGCCAACGCGCTTCCCGCCGCGGCGGCGCGCGCGGCGGCCGTCGGCGGCGCGGCGCGCCGCGACGCGCGGCGGTCGATCTCCGTCGCGGCTTCCCGTGGAACGCCGTTCGAACGACGGGCGCGCTGGCACCGCGCCGCGGGCGTCGCCTCGGGCGCGTTCGCGCGCGGCGACCGCGGGGCGACGCGCGCGATGGCCGGTGACGTCGGTCCCACCGCGGATCAACCGGAGCCGACCGGATCGGGCGCCTCTTCGGAGACGAACGAACCGGATCCCCCCGCCGGGCGCCAAAACTACGTGTGGAACGCGCCGGGGTGGGAGCAGTTTGTCAAAATCGCGTACGTCGCCGTGGCGGCGCTCATCTGCAACAACATGCTGTTCGAGTGCTTCCCCTACGGAATAGGCACGCCGCCCTCCCCCCCCGCGTTGTTTTCGTGCGAGTTCGCGGAGATGCTGGTGATGCTTTCCGGCGTGCTGCTCGGCGCGTTCGACTTCGGCCCGCAGTGCGGCGCGCAAATCCGGGGCGGGCTCAAGGCGCTCGACGTGAGCGTCGCGAAGCAGAGAAAAGCGGCTTCGGATTTCCTCGGGTTGGTGCTTCTGAAGATTCTCTCCGACGGCGCGGGGCTGGCGCTGCTGGCGGCGCCCGCGTTCTTGGTGCCGGACTGGCTGCCGCGGAGCGTGGGCATCGGCGTAGCGCTCCTGGGAAGGAGCGCGTTCGTCGAGAACTGCGCGCAGACGTTTTCGGCGGAGGGCGTGGCGCGACCCGTAGCCGCCAACGTCCGCGCCATCATCGCCGTCTTCGACCGCACGCTGGCGTTCATGGCGCTCTCCGTGGCGTACGGGACGCACTCGCAGGCGCCGTACGTCGCCGTGACCAGCGCGGTGCTCTTCTTCGCGGGCGCCATCTACTTCGCGTTCGGGGAGAAGCTGCTGGGGAAAAAGTAACCGAGATGATTCTTTGCGTCGCGGAAAGTTTATCCGCGCGCGCTTGTAGTGAAACGCGAGAGACGAGAGACGAGCTCGACGAGGCGACGCTCGTACGCGACGTCGATTTTGACGAATGACAGATCACGATCACGATAGATCACTAGCTAGTCCCCGCCGCTCAGCAGGTCCAGCTCCGCGCGCAGGCTCTTCTTGTTCACCTTTCCCATGGCGTTCCGGGGGATGGCTTCCACGAAGATGAACGCGCGCGGCACCTTGTACTCCGCCATCCGCCCCCGCGCCCACGCGCGCAGCGCCGACGCCTCGGCGTCGGCGCGTTTTCGTTTTTCTTCGTCGTTCTCCTTCGTGTTCCTTTCCGCCCCGTCGCTCTCGAGCGCCGCGACGGCCACGCCCACCTCCCCGTACGCGTCGTCCGGGACGCCCACCACGCTCACCTCGCGCACGCGCGGGTGCTCCAGCAGCTTCGCCTCCACCTCCAGCGCGCTCACCTTGAACCCGCCGGTCTTGAGGATGTCCGCGGAGACCCTGCCGAGCACGCGCCACGAATCGCCCTTTTCGTCCGCCGCCTCGACGGCGTCTCCGGTACGGAAGAACCCGTCCTCCGCGAACGCCGCCGAGGTCGCCTCCGGCCGGTTCCAGTACCTCGCGAACACACCCGGGCCGCGCACGAGCAGCTCGCCCGGACCCGACTTTGGGTCGAAACCGGGCGAGCCGAACGAACCGGGCCCGCCCGGTTTCTCGCCGTTTTTTTTTGCGCGCGTCTCGTCACTCGTCGCTCGCGTCTCGCGAGCCGCAGGCGCCGACGCAGAAGCGATTTCCTCCTCGAGCGGCGCGAGTTTCGTCTGGACGCCCGGCAGCGGCGCGCCCACCGTTCCCGGGACGCGCGCGGACGCGGGAGTGAGCGGGTTGGAGAGCACCATGCCTGTTTCAGTCATGCCGTAGCGCTCCAGCAGCGTCTCCGCGCCCGTCAGACGTTCCCACTCGCGCATCACCGGCTCCGGGCACGCCGCCGAGCCGCTCACCGCCAGGCGCAGCGCCCGCGCCGCCGCCGCCGACGCCGCCGCCTCGCGCGGTCGCGCCTCCGCCGCGCCGGCGAGCGCGCGGAGCAGCATGACGTACATCGTCGGCACGCCCATGAAGACCGTGACGGGCGGCTTCGAGCCGTCCGTGCCGTCGCGCAGTCGGCTCCAGGTGGTGCGCGGCGCGAACCCGCGAGGCGAAATCGGCGCGAACTCGACGCACGCCCCGGCGAAGTGCGCGCACAGCAACGCGTTGACGATTCCGTGGATGTGGTGCAGAGGAAGACAGTGGTACACGCGGTCGTCGGGACGCCACGCCCACGCCTCGCACAGAGACGCGCACTGCGCGTAGAGCGACGCGTGCGTGTGCAGCACGCCCTTGGGCGAGCCGGTGGTGCCGCTCGTGTAGATGATCAGAGCGCCGTCCGTCGGGGAGACGAAGCCGATCGCTTTTATCGTTTCTGAACGCGTCGCGTCCGAGTCGCGGGTCCCGACGGCGACGTCGAGGCTTTTTTCCTTTGCCGTCTCGGCGACCGCGCGCGACGGACGCGAAACCTTTTTTTTTTTCGGCGCCGGAGGCACGAGGACCATCGCGCGCGTCCCCGCCGCCTCCATGGCCTCGAGCGCCGCCGCGTGCTCGCCCGCGCCCGCGAGCTGGGTCGGACGGGTCCCGACGTGACTCTGGGACACAAAACCCGATGGACCCGCGTCGTCCGTCTCTTCGCCCGCGGAGGCGGCGGCGGGCGAAACCCGAAGCTCGGGCGCCGGCGAGGGATCGTCCGGCTCTCGGCTCTCGGGGACGAGCGCGAACACGGCGACGCCGGCGTCCTTCAACACGTACGCGGTTTCGTCCAGAGAGTGGCCGCGCGCGATGGGCACGGCGATGGCCCCGCACAGCCACGCGGCGTGAACGGCGGCGACGAACTCCGCGCCGGGCACCGCGCTCACCGCCACGCGCGCGCCGCGCAGAACGTCGACGTCGTCGTCGCCCGCGTGCGTGTCGGGATCGTCGCCGTCGGGATCATCGCCGTCCGTCCGCGTCGACGCCACCGCCGCCGCGCGCAGGCTCCCCGCCACGCGCTCGGCGTGCGCCAGCAGGGACCCGAACGTGACCTCCTCCCCGCCGGGGGTCACCACCGCGACCCGGTCGGGCGTCGCGGCCGCCACGGCGCGCAGGCGCGCCGCGAGCGCCTCGCCGGCGTCCGCGTTGTTACCTCCGGGCGCGGCATCGCGCGACACCGCGCACGCGCGCGACGACACCGCGCGCGCCGCGCCCGCCGCGGGCGCGCCCAGCCGCCGCGCGCCGTAGGCGTACGCGTGGCTCGCGGTCGCTCGCGCGAGCGCCGCCACCGCCAGCATCGCGGCACGGAGTGGCACCGGCGACTGTCTGCCTCCTTTCACGGAGCCGTCGTCTCAACCGTGAAATCCGCACGGCTCTCCAATGCAAACTTCGGCGCCGAACGCTGGTGGAAAATAAAAAGCCCGGTCGCGAACACCCCGAATTCGACGAATCACAAGTCGTCGTATTCGCCCGTCGGAGATTTTTCCGCACGAAATCGAGATTCGTCGCCTGTTGTTCGCTTCGCGTTTCCGTTTCAAGGGCGCGCAATCGGCGCGCGCGCGCACTTCGCCGGATCGCCCGTGTCCCGCCTTTGTCCGAGCATCTCCCGAGATGTCTCTCCCCATCAACATGTACCAGAGCATTATGGCTAGCTCGTTCGCCGCGCGCGGCGTCGAGAAGCCCGTCGGTGTCGCGGCTGCCGCGCCCACCTTCACCCAGCAGATGACCGCGCAGTTCATGGCTCCCGCGAAGAAGGAGTTCTCCGCGCAGGCGTTCCTCACGGACCTCGCCATCGTGCGTGCCCCGGCGCGCAGAATATCCCGGACCGCGACCGCGTCGATTCGGGTCTTGTGACGCGCGTCGATGACCGAACGCGCGCGTCGCCGTCGCCGTCGCGCGCTCGCGCGCGCCCCCGCGCGCGTCCGGACGGGCGCGCGAAGGGTTTGCTTTGCACATCTTGTTATGCGCTCTCCGCGCACCCGCGTCGCGCCCGCGCTGACCCGCGCGCTTCCTCCTTCTCGAAACCGCGTCTTCACAGGGCGGCATCTCCGGCTCTATCGCCAAGACCGCGACCGCGCCCATCGAGCGCGTCAAGCTCCTCATCCAGACCCAGGATGCCAACCCCAAGGTGCGCCCCCCCCCAACTTCGAACGAAGCGCAGAACCGAAAAACCGCGCCTGCCTGCGCTTTCGAACCGATTGCGCCCTCGCGATCGCGCGATCGCGCGCGCGACGCGCGGCGCGGAGCGAAATGCACGCGCGACGCGCGAGAAGAACACGTCCCGCGTTCTCGTGCCCACACCTGTCCGTCGCGCTCGCCCGCGCCCCCCCCCCGCGTCCGCGACCGCGGGGGCGGCGACGCGACGGTTCGGTTGCGCCCCCCGCGAAAAGACGGCGGAGACGCCTTTCCCGTCTCGGCCGCGCGCGAGCGGCGTTTTCGCGCGAGCCACCTGGCGGTCGCGCGGCAGATATTTGGTGATCTTTCGTGTGAGCGAGCCAGTCTCGAAAAAAGTGTTTTCGCGCGTTTTCGGGAAAAAGTTTTTTCACTGACCTGACACCTCTTTTTTCTTCCCGAAAAAAAAAACAGATCATGTCCGGCGAGGTCGCTCGGTACACCGGCATCGTGAACTGCTTCACGCGCGTCTCCGCCGAGCAGGGCTTCGGCTCGTTCTGGCGCGGCAACATGGCGAACATCGTGCGGTACTTCCCCACGCAGGCGTTCAACTTCGCGTTCAAGGACTCGATCAAGGAAATGTTCCCCACGTACTCGCCCAAGACGGAGTTCGCCAAGTTCTTCGCCGTGAACATGGCCTCCGGCGGCCTCGCCGGCGCCGGTTCGCTGCTCATCGTGTACCCCCTGGACTTCGCGCGTACGCGCCTCGCCGCGGACGTCGGCTCCGGCAAGGACCGCGAGTTCACCGGCCTGGTGGACTGCCTGCGCAAGGTGGCGGCGAAGTCCGGCCCCATGAGCCTGTACCAGGGCTTCGGCGTGTCCGTGCAGGGCATCATCGTGTACCGCGGGTCGTACTTCGGCCTGTACGACACCGGTAAGGGCGCGCTGCTGAACAAGGACTCGTCCATCATCGCGAAGTTCGTGGTGGCGCAGGTCGCGACGAACGCCGCCGGCGTCCTGTCCTACCCGTTCGACACCGTGCGCCGTCGCCTGATGATGACGTCGGGCGGCAAAAAGCTGTACAACGGCACGGGCGACGCGTTCGTGAAGATCTACCAGCAGGAGGGGTTCTCCGCGTTCTTCAAGGGGGCCTTCTCCAACGTCCTGCGCGGCGTCGGCGGCGCGCTCGTGCTCATCATGTACGACGAAATCAAGGCGGCCATCAACCCCTAAGTTGTGGCCAAGAGGTAAGCGCGCCGCGGGCCCCGCGGAACGCCGCGCGTTGTAACAGTCGGAACAACACCATTTTTGTGAAATCTACGCTCGTCGTCGTGCCGTCGACAGTGTCAGACACAGAAAAAAAAAACCTTTTCGCTGCGCGCCTTTTTCCACCCGCGTCTCTCCTAGATGTCAGCATTGCGCGCCCCACGCGCGCGCGCACTCTGGCGCGCGCGGAGCGTGATCGCGCCGATGGACGCGCGCGAGATGGCGCCCGACGAGGCGATTCGGAGTCGGCAGGGGTCCCCCGGGCGCGAGGACGACGAGGGCATGGGCGATGACCCGCGCGTGGATCCGGACGATCGGCGGTACGACTCCACGCACGAGGCGGAGTACGACCCCGAGGACGACCGGAACGTGGACGACGTGGACGTGGATGAGGCGTACGACGACGACGGGTACTCGAAGGAAGAGCCGGACGAGGAGGAGGATGAGCCGGGAGGGGGTTTCCTCGGGCTCATGAGTTACCTGTGGATGCTCGTCGCCCTCGCGCTCTTCGCGTACCTCATTCACAAGGTGCAACAGCAGGCGTCGGTGATTAAGGCGCTGCAGCGGCGCGCGGCGAGCATGGAGGCGCGCCTGGGGCTGGCACCCATGAAACCCTCCGACCGGGACGCGGGGTTGTAGGCACGAGTCGACGAAACCAACCGCGGTCGTCGTGGATGTGATGTAGGTGCGTTTCGCGTTCCGAAAACTCGAAAGGTCACTACACGTCTCGCGTCGGCAAACAATCGCGTCACCCCGCGCGCGTCTCGTCGAAACAAACGAAAACCGTCCACTCGCCGAAAAACGCGTCTCACGCGCCGCCGCCGCGCTTTTTCTTCGCCGGCGGCGCGTCAGAGAGAGGCGCCGTCCGCGCCGGCGCCGGGCGCTTCCGCGCGGTCTCGGACACGGCCATCGCCCGGATCGACGCGGCGGCCTTCTCGTAGGCCCCGCCGAACCGCCGGGCCACCCACGCGTCCACCTCGGCGGGCTCGCACGCCACGTTGGAGAGGCCCGACACGTACGCGCGCGTCTCCGACGACCCGCGGCGCGGCGCCGCGCGGCGGTCCGCCGGCGCGCCCTCCTCCGCCCCGCGCGGAGGCGGAGGCATCGCGGGAGACGAAGAAACAGCCATTGTCGTGTGTTTCTCGTCCCTCTCGTCCCTCTCGTCCAGCGCGAGCGCCCAGTCCCGCGCGAGCGTCCAGCCTTCGGGCTTCGCGCGGGTCTTCTCTCGCGCCGACGCGTCCGGCGTCGCCGAAAGCACCAGCGAGACGCGGTAGCGCGACGCGGCGCGCCTCGCCGATACCCTGTGCCGGACGAACAGGTTTCGCGACTCGAGACACACCTCCGCCTCCGGCGACATCCGCAGGGCCGGGTCCGGTTCCGGCGCGCGGGTCGGGTCCAGCGCGTCCTCGATGCGCCGAACGAGCGTGTCGCGCGTGATCTGCCGCGCCGCCACGAGCGACAAGACCCGCTCGCGAGGGGAGCGCTCGTCGCGGGAACCCTCGGTTTCGGGCGGCGCGGGCGCCTCCGCCTCGTCCTCGGCGGACGCCGCCGGCGCCGGGGGCGGGGGCGGGGGCGGGGGCTGCGCGTCGCCCGCATCAGATACGTGATCGGGTTCGCCGGGAGGGGCGTCCGGCTCGGGTTCCGGCTCAGCGTCCCCGGCGGCGAGCTCGGACTGCCTCCCGCCGGCGGCTCGGCCCGGCGGGAGGCAGTCCGAGAAGTCGGCGACGGCGTCGTACCCCAGCCCCGCGCCAATTTCCTCCTCGGGTTCGGCGTCGGCGTCCTCCGCGGCTTCATCCCGCGCGTTCGTCGCCGGAAGCGCGTTCTCCGCGCTTGTGGGGCTCCCGATCGCGCGCGGCTCGTGCACGATCTCGCCGTTTTCCGAGATCTCTCGCTCCGCCGAGACGGGCGCCGACGGCGCGTCGGCGCTTCTCGGCCGCTCGGCAAACGCCGGCGTCGGCGCGCCGCCGATTTTTGTGACGAGAAGCCCCTCGCGCGCCGCCTCGCGCGCGGGGTTCGGCCGCCAGGGGACGATGGGGTGTTTCGTCGCGGGGGCGAGCGCTTTCGTCGCCGAGAGCTCTTGTCCGCGCGTGTCCTCCGCGGGCGCCGACGCGCCCGCGCCGGCGCGCAGCCACTTGCTCACTTCGTCGCGCACGCGCTCGACGCCGCGCGCGACGAGCGTTTGCGTGGCGCCCTCGACGACCATGCGCTCGTCGTCCAGCTTCGAGATCTCGCAACCCGTCTCCTTCTTCATGCCGATCACGCACGTGCCGTTCGGGCCGATCAAACGCCCCATCTGCCCGCACGCGTGCACCGCGCACCGGTTCGGGCCGAGCCACTCGGGGTCCCTCGAGCGGCCGCCCGCCGTCGCGCGCTCGGCGGCGAGAGGCTCTCGGCGGCGACGATTCGGCGTTTCCTCGGCGCGGCGGTCGTTCCCGAGAGCGCGCGCCGGGGGCGGCGGCGCGCTCGCGCGCTCACGCTCGCCGATGTAGCGCCTGGTGACCTCCACGCGCACCTCCGGCGGGGGCGTGCGCGGTATGCCCTGGAGCACGCCCGGCCTGGGCGCGTCCCAGCGCATCGCCGCCAGCGGCGCGTCGCGGCAACGCCGCGCAACGCCGTCGGCGCCCCCGTTGACTTCGTCGAGCACTTTGTTAGCCTCGGCGGCGGTGCGCGCGCGCGCGTACGCGGCGACGCACTTCGCGTCCGGGACGTCCCGGATGACGCTGTACGTGGGGCACACGTAGAGCCGGTCCGTGAACGCGTGCACGCGCGCGAGCGGGAACCCCACCGACTCCACGGAGCGGCGCACGTCCAGGTGCGTCGCGTCGGCGGGGTAGCCGTAAAGCACGAGCTCGCAGTCGCGCGCGTCCGAAGGAGGAGGCTCGCGCCGCGCGCGCTCGGGGAGGTCTTCGCGCGGCGGCGCTTCAGGGGCCACCGGCGCGGGGGACCATCGTGTTTGGGCCGATCGCCCGCGACGCCCCTCCAGTTGCGAGCCCGGTGGCCCTTCGCGGTCGAACGCGAAGGGGTCGCGGGCGGACGCGGCGCCGCCGCGCGCGCCGCCGCCGCGGTCGAACGCGAACGCTTCGCGCTCGCGCGAGCTCGATCTCGCGGAGACGCGCGTCGGCGCGCCGAGCGGTTCGCGCGCGCTCGCGGGGTGGGCGGGCGCGTACCGCGCGCCACCGTCGCGGGGCGGGTCGCGACCGGCACCGCCCGCGAGCGCGTCGTACCGCCGCGCGTGCCACTCGCGGTCGCGATCCGAGGGCTCAGGGAGCGGCGGAGGCGGGTTCGCGTACGCCTCCCGCATCACGATATGTGCGATTCAAGCGCGCAAACCCGAGAAAATCTGTTGGGCACCCCGGGCGAGGTGAGGCGCCCGCGCTCACCCGCGCGGCGCGTGCGGTCGACGCGAGCCGTGCCGCCGCCTCGCGACACCCGCGTCCGATCCCGCGGTGGGAACCGCGCCGAGCCTGCCGCTAGGAAGCGGCGCGGGGGGAAAGTGCCGCCGAGCGCGGCGCTTCGAGCAACGACGCTGCTGTCAAGTCGATTTTCTGAGTTTTTCTCGGACACGCGCCGGCGAAATGGCGGGAGGATGCCCGTCTGGGCCCGAGACGCGCGGTGTGAATATTAGAGAGGTGCGCCGTTAGGAGCTACGCTAACATCGGTTCAAACGGCCCCGCCGCGCCAGTGCCTCCCTGCGCTGGAGCCGCGCCGAGGGCGACGGGCGAGGCGAGAACCACTCATCGGGAACGCGCGCGACGATGCGTCTCCCCGCGCGGACGCTCCTGGTGCTGGTGCTGTGCCTCGCCGTTCTCGCGGGCGCGAGCGCGCAGGCGTCGTACTTTTCCTCCTTCTTCAGCGGCGGGGGCGATGGGTCGGGGGAGGACTGGGAGGACGTGGAGGACGCGCTCCCGGACGCGACGCACCTCGAGGAGGACGCGCTGGTGGACGTGAAACTGCGCGCGCTCATGGCGGATGCGGCGTCGTTCGGCGCGGACGCGGACGGCATTCGCGACGCGGACTTCGAGGCGGAGGACGACGCGTTTCTCGAGGATGCGCTCGTGGACGAGGACGGCGGCGTCGAGTTGCCGGTCGGGGAGATCCCGAACGAGAAACCCTCGCGCGACGAAGAAATCATCCAGGAGGGTCATGCGCCCACACCCGAGGACAAAGACGTCGATGATGCGGACGTGCTGGCGCGGATGGCCGCGCTTGAGGCTGAGCTGATGGGCTTGGAGTCAGACGACGACGTCGAGGAGGAGTGGCTCCCCGCGGGCGGCGACGGCGAGGAAGCGCCGCGCGTGCGCGCGCCGCGCACGCTTCTGACCCCCCGCGACGACGACGAGCACGGCTCCGAGCACGGCTCCGAGCACGGCTCCGAGCACGTCTCCGAGAATTCGGAAGGCGCCGAAAGCCGTCGCCGCCGCGCGCTGCTGACGTCGTCCGTGTCCGGCGATAACACGCGCTGGGTCGGGTTTGATGATCTGCCGAACCGCCTCGGCGACCCTCGGTCCGGCCCGGAGACGCGCGCGGCGCGCGACCACGGCGAGGCGCTCGTGACGCGCGCGGGCGGGTACTGGCAGGCGGCGCGTTTCAACCGCGTGGAGCGCCCGAGCCGGAGCCGCCTGCCCGCGAACTTCGGCGCTGGCGCGGGCGAGGGCACCCTGAGCGGCCCGCGGGGCGGCATCAACCAGCACGACCGCGTGGGGATCAACAAAGCCAGCGGTTGGCCCGGCGCGCCGCGCACCGGGAAAACGTCCTCGGAGCGATACCCCGGCGTGCCCACGCGCGACATCACGTCGACTTTGCAGCCGGTGGTGACGAGCGTCACGAGCTACTCGCCGAACACGCGCGCGTCTTCCTTCGCGTACCGCGCCGCCGCGCGCCTCTCGAAGCTGTGGTGCGCGACGGGCGCCGATTCGCGCTCGTGCGCGGACGCGAGCGTGTACGCCGCGGCGCCGCACGATTTCAAGCCCGGTGACGCGATCGTTTTCGAGACGGTGTACGGCGCCGACCGAGACGTATTGCTGGACCCGCCAGGTGAGGGGTACGTGATAAACGTGGTGTCGGACGACTCGATGTCGTTCACGACGACGCCGGCGATTGACTCGTCGAGCGCGCCGCTCGCGATTGACGTCACGTACGCGACGGCGACGCGGCGGAGGCGTCGGACGCGCGCGGTTCCAGACCCTTCGTTCGCGCCGCGCGACTACGCGTACGAGGGTGGCGACCAGGTGTATTTCTTCGTGACCTTCTCCGAGGCGGTGGTCGTGGCCGGCGCGCCGACGCTCACTCTGCGCACGGGCGACCACTTCGAGCCGGGCGCGGCGGACGGCGTCGCGCGCTTCATCGGCGGCGGGTTCGGGGAGAAGAAGACGTTTTGGAAAAACGACGAGCGGTCGCCGCTCAAGTCGTCGCCGCCGAATCGCGGCGGCGAGGGCTCGCTGGCAGACCCGCTGCACGTGCACGACGGCGGGTGTACGCTGCGTAACGCGCACGGCGACGGCGCGGCGGACAGCGACTGCGTGCTGTACAGCTCGGACGGGCAAACCTGCGACTGCGCGCAGTACAGCGGGATCACGCGCTCGGCGGACGCGCAGCTCCGGACGCGGCGCGTGCATCCCTTCGCGCGCGGCGATATCGTGGAGGTTCGCGGCGTTGTCGGCTCGGACGCGCCGCTCATCAACCGGCGGCACGCCGTCGGGACGGTGAGCGGCACGGGCACGACCGGGAACAACCTGGTGACGTTCGAGCCGCCTTTGAACTTAACAGGCCGCGCCTTCGACGCGTCTCGAGCGACGGTGGCGCGCGTCAACGCCGGGCAGGCGTGCCGCGCCGAGAGCGCGGCGCTCGCGCTGGGCGACGGCGAGCGCGTCGCGGGCGCCGGGTTCTGCGTGTTCGGGTCCGAGGAGGACGGGTTCGATGAGGGCCGGCGCGAGCAGTTCATGGACAACGTGCTGGCGTTCGCGCTGCGCGTGAACACCAGCGAGGCGCACGCGGCGTCCGAGGGGTACGACCAGGCGGGCAGAAGCGCGGACGGCGCTGCCGGGTCGGCGGCGAACCCGCCGAGCCCGCACCTGGCGTTTGACCTCGAGTACGCCGGCGCGGGCGCGCTCCGCGCGGATCGCGCCTCCGGCGTCTCCGTCCGGCGCGCCTGCTCGGGCGTGTTCCAGGTGACGCAGCTGGAGTGCGGCGCGCGCGTGGCGGTGACGGTGCGCGGCAAGCACAGGCTGCTGCCGGGGGACTACGTGCGGCTGGAGGGCGTCGGCGACGCCGCGGCGGATGGCGTCGACGCCGACGTTTTGGCGGCGTGGAACGCGGAGCACAGAGTCTTCGCGCTCCCCGCCGACGCCGGGATCGCGCTGAACCGTTTGGACTGGAACACCATCTGGGACGCGTCCCCGCGCTGGGGGGCGGACGTGAGCAAGTTCCAGATCGACCTGAACGCCACCGCGGGGCGGGGCATCTGCGCCGCGCGCGGCGGCGCTGACGGCGCGTCGCCGCCGAGCGTCGACGGCGGATTGAGCGTCGCGCGCAAAACGCGCGACGCGAACACTTTGTATTCGTCGGCGCGCGATTCCGGGCGAAGATGCGTCTTTGCGGACGCGGACCTGTCCCTCCCCAAACCCGGGGACGCGCTTCTCGGAAGTCCCCCGTACGCCCAGAGTCTGTCGTTCAACAAGGACATCACGCTCGGGCGCCCGTTCGTGGTGAACGTCACCGCGCGCGCAATCGCCGGTACGGTGTTCGGGTACAACGGCGGCGGCGGGATCCCGCCGAACGAGCGGCTGACGGCGACGCGCAACGCGCTCGGCCCGGACGTCGTGGAGATCGTCGTGGCCTTCTCCGAGCCCGTCTCCGCGTCCTGCGGCGAGGACGACGACGAGTGGGCGACGGTCGAGCAGAGCCCCGGCGTGAGGGTCGTGGCGTGCCGCAGCGTGCGCCTGCGCCTGAAGACGTCGCCGGACGACGCGCTCGCCGGGTCGGCGAATCTGGACTCGACCACCGGCGCGGAGGGCGAGGAGGTGTTCCCGACCGGGCTCATGGCGCCGCGCGATACGAAAGCGGACGAGCCCAACGAGGTGGTGTTCCAGTACCTGCCCCGGCGAGGCGACAACTGCTCTTGGGCGGCCCGCTCTTGGGCGAGCGAGCGGGCCGGCACAAACGCAGGGCTGCAGTACGTCGACGAGTTCGCGCTGGAGGTGCTGTGCGCCGTGCCCGGCGCCGGCGGCGCGTGCGACTCGCGCTCGCACATCCGGCGGCAGAAGGACAACGTCCTGGCGAGCACGCGGCTGCCGCCGACGCGGCGCGACGCGGGGAGGTGCGTGCACGGCCCGGACTCGAACGGGGTGGCGCGGTGCGCGAGTACCACCGCGGACCACGCGCGAAGCCTGCTGGGCACAACGCCAGTGCTCGTGGACGCGGTGTTTTAGTCGAGCGTTAGTATCTATAAGCGCGACGAGAGGAGCCAGCTACGCGGCTGCTGACACACTATCAGTGGCAGGAGAAGTTGATTTTACATCATCCACACGTTCAGGCGACACCTTGTCTATAAAGGAACGCGCCTCGCGTTCCATACGAAACCGAAAACGAACAACGACGGTCGTCGAGGTGACCAGAGTGCAGACTCGCTTCGAGCGCGTTTTGGATCTTTCCATTGGACGAGCGACGTGTTTCTTTTCGTGCAGCACGACGCCGCGGCCCGCGCGCGGATCCACAGCGTGTCGCGCGGTCGGGGTTCGCGCCGACCTCGAGCGGGCTCGCGTCGGCCCACGCGTGTCACGGGCGGGTGGTCCCCGGGCGGGCCGTTCGGAACCGAGCGCCTCCGGAGCGAGCGACCGCCTCCTCCGCGACGCTTGACGGATCCGCGGGGTCGCGCGGATTTCGGGGTTTGTTCGCGCGGGGGCGGACACGACCGCGAGCGGTCGGAGACCCGCCTCTTCGTGGGGCATCGACAGCGCGCGTCCCCCCGCCCCAACATGTCGCTCACGAAGTACGTGTTCGTGTCCTTCGCCGTGGCCGGCGGGCTGGTGTACCACGCGCTGAAGACCCGCGAGCAGTACTTCCCCGCGATGCTGTACCTGAGCACGTCCAAGCTCTCGG
>Ga0206682_10000658_pt1 | contig 36748 bp, 51 predicted proteins | sample M240m12015metaG_FD_155444 | JGI IMG/M metagenome (GOLD analysis project Ga0206682, IMG submission 155444) | Ammonia-oxidizing marine archaeal communities from Monterey Bay, California, United States - M2 40m 12015 | ecosystem: Environmental > Aquatic > Marine > Intertidal zone | place: USA...
CTGGCAATAACACCGCCAACAAACGTAACTAATAATGCACAAAAAGTTAATAATGTCTTAACATCTACGTTTGCTGTATTTTCCATGATGTTAACTTTCTAGCGCTTCAAGGCGTGTTTCTAATGCTTCAATCTTAGCAATAGCGTCTTGTAGTGCAGATGTGAGCAATGGCACAATCTTACTTTGGTCTATGCCTTGGTAATCTGGCACTTGTCGTGTTGCCATAACTTTCTCTGTTGTTTCGCGCCATAATTGACCTTCCTCAAGTTCATCTGGCTCTACAACATCTGAGCTATGTATTACTTCATCAATCGCAGGTGTTAGCTCTTGTTGTTGTTCCTCATATGTAGCGTCAACTGCAGGAGTTAGTTCATTGCCTTCATCGTCATAAGTTGCATCAACAGCAGGTGTAAGCTCAACTTGTATTGTTTCATACGTTGCGTCAACGGCAGGGGTGTATATGTCACCTGTTGCCTTGCTCTCAACATACTCTTGGTCTTGCATTGCATCTTTTTCACCAACAATCGCTTCTGGCACTACCTCTTGCGCTTCATGTGCTATAAAGCCATCTACTCTCCCGCTGTCATTTACCCACTCAAAGTTACAAGGCTTCAGCGCTTTAACTCTGTCAATACTGCCTTGCATCGGCTGTATATCAGTCTTGAGCCTATAGTCTGAGCTAGTTACATAAAAAGTTTGTGTGCCTGCTGTATTAATCTTACCTACTTGCCCATTAGCATTTTCAAAACTAATATGCGTTCTAAGTGAGCCACTACCTGAGTATGTTATCAATGCAGGTGTGCTACTATTTTGTACGTGGCTTTCAATAGTGCCACCACCTGCGGGTGTTGCGTTACCAACATTTAGTGTAGTACCTACATCTAAACTGGTAGGTATATCAATACCCGTACCGCTAGTAATTAAGTTAGTAGTTGCGCCATTTGCAGTTAATACTTTAACTTCACCTGTATTCGTTTGTAATCTTAAATCACCACTACCACCTGTGTATACAGACCTAGACGAGCTACCAAGATATATATTGCCTTCGACGTGGACTTTGTCTGCAGGTGACGTAGTACCCACGCCAAAATTACCATTACCTAACAGTGTTGTCCTAATAGTATTATTAGTAATAGTGTAGATTGGAATGTTATCGTATGCACCCCATTGATAATTAGTAGCATTACCTGAATCTAGTCTGTGGTAGAATGTACTGTTATCATAGCCATATATTGCTAACTTCTGTCCTGCTGTACCCGCAGACCATTGTAAAGTTCCGCTAGTACCTGTAGTTGTAGTTGCACCTGTTACATTTACACCACTACCTGTTACTGCCATACGTTGAGTGTTATCAGTAAAGAATGTTATATCATCGTTATTAGAGTTAACAATATTTAACTTACCATTACTACTACTACCGTAACCAATATAACCAAGTTGTGAACCTGTTGATGATTGGTATAGCACATATGGTGTGGATGTAGTTGCATTTCCATCAGTATCTTTCAAAGTAATTACAGGTGATGTGTTTTGCACAAGTAAGTCACCTGACGCTATACTAACGTTACCCGATTGGTCAATACGCATTGCCTCAGTACGTGTTACTCCTACATCCCAGCGGTGTTGGTATGAATCATAACGTGCGCCAAATCCGCTTTCACCCCAGAACCTTGTATTTGTATCCCATGCAGGGGCACTTGTTACAACGCATCTGATAACACCAGATACATCTAAATTCCCATAGATATTCATATTACCACCTTGAGAAATGCTCAGTTGTTCAGCACCAGAGTTTACAACTCTTAGTCTACCTTGATAGTTATCTATGTATTGGTCGCCATAACCTTGTGATTGCCATACTACTTGTGGACTGTCTTGATTACTGCTATTAAGATAAATGTTACCTGTAGTATTAATATCACGTTTTACATCTAAAGAATTATTAGTAAAGACTGCTATGTCTGAATTAAGCGCACCACTTGTAGCTCCTTGTGCAATTCGCATTGCTAGGCCACCTGTATCTACACGAACAGAGAAAGCATTACTGCCATCTATCATGGTTAAACCACCACCATATGAACCACTTGTAATAAGTGACGCATTAGTTGCCCAACCCGTATTAGCAGGGTTGTAACCACTACCTGAAGTCTTTGTTACACCTGTTACATCTATACCACCTGTATCAATCCTAAGTCTTTCAACATTAGCTAAATTCCTAAATCTTACAGTGTTATCAAAATCTACATAACAAGCCGAACCGCTTTGTCCAATATCTAATGTATTATTTCCATCAGTATCAACTAAACGAATAGTCGGTGATGCGCTTTCAATATGTAGCTCATGGTTAGGACTTGTAGTTCCTATGCCTACGTTACCAGACGTATCAATGGTTAATTTATTTTGTGCGGCATAAGATGATTGCGAACCTGTAGGTGAATAACCAATATTAAACCCAGTTTGATTATAGCCACTACCAACAAACCATTCTCTATTACTTGCACCACTAGCGCTATTAGCATTGTCTCTAATTTTTATACCAGCGCCACGTCCTTCATATCCATGTATATCAAGTATTGCGGTTGTTGAAGGAGAACCACCAGCATCGGGAGTGCTAATTTTCATAAAATCGGCTTGAGCTGTACCTGTTACATCTATACCAGTAGATGTTGTTTCAAGTTTCTTGACGTTATCATAGAATACTTGAACACCCGCATTAGGTTGTGCATATAGCATATTTTCACTGCCATTAGCATATAAATGTATTGCTGAGTTCGTGTCTAAGAAAAGCGCACCTGTTCCAACATCTCTTATCCAATTGTGTGTACCATCGTGATAGATTTGTAAGTCTGAGCTAGTACCAAACTTAGCTTTAACACTGTCGTTAAACAGTATATCGCCTGTCATAGTGCCGCCAGCTTTAGGTAGCGCAGCATCAGCAGTAGTACCTTGTGCGGCAGTAGCATAATCAGATGAATCAAATGCTTTGACTTGTGCTAAGTTAGTAACCTCAGAATCCATTAAGGCTCCTGCGGCTGTTACGTTAGCAGTATCTGTTACATCAGCAGATGCTTCTATGCCATCGAGTTTAGTGCCATCAGCAGCTACGTCGCGGCCATCTACTGTGCCTGATAGGGTTAGATTTCCTGTAAAGTTTAAGTTACCTGTGCCTGTAATATCGTGGCTATTAAGACTTAAGTTGCCGCCAAGCTCGGGTGAAGTGTCGTCTACAACGTGTGCTATACCGCTAGTGCCGCCTGTTGCAGATATAGTACCATCAGCCGCTATAGTTACATTTGTACCAGCGGTTAGTGAAGCAACAACATTTGTTGTATCTGTTACATCAGCCGCTGTTTCTATTCCGTCTAATTTTGTGTGGTCAGCATCTGTAAATGCGTTTGTGTTGCTGTTGCTTTCGTATGCTGTTTTAATCTGTGCCGCTGTCTGGTCTGCTGTTGCACCTGGCTCTATACCGCTAAGTTTGCTTACATCAGCGTCAGCAAAATTGTTTGTGTTTGCATTACTCTCATACGCGGTTTTAATTTGTGCGGCTGTTTGGTCTGCTGTAGCTCCAGGTTCAATGCCGTCAAGCTTTGTGCCATCTACTGATACATTACGACCATCAACAGTACCTGTTAAAGTAATGTCTCCTGTATAATCTAAATTGCCTGTGCCTGTGATATTCCGATTATTTAAATCAAGATTTCCGCCAAGCTGAGGTGACAAATCCTGCACAAGTGCAGTAATACCAGCATTTTCATCTGTGCCATTTACCCATACATTTCCATTGTACTTTAATACCTGACCGCTTATGGCGTTATTGACTTGCACATCTGTAATGTTGTCTAATATGTGATTATGACCATTATCTACAACAGTAACTACAATATCTATATCGCCTGTTGTGTAATCTAACGTACCACTACCTGTTGCTTCTCCAGTAAGGTTTGTAGTTAAGTCTGTAGGTACGGGTACGGGTGAACCACCAGCACTATCTTCAGCTATTGGCATTTAACTCTCCATTACCATTTTACGCGGTCAGCCCAATAAGCTGCGCTTGATTTACCTTTTGCTATGTTCTTGCGATGTCTCGCTTTAAAACTAGCTCTCTTTTTCTTCATACGTTGGCTTTCACCAGACTTAGGCTTTCCTGCTGTACTAGCACCTTGCTGTCCAAAGCGTATTATCTTTTCTTTGCCATCATAACACGCTTTTACAACGTGCGACTTTGTTTTATGCCCAGGCGTACGTCTAGGCTTGTTGCACTTCATTTTAGCTTTTAGTATGGGTTTGCGGCTAATCATACAAATTACTTGATTGCGCGCCTAATACTCTACTAATTGTACGCATTGTATTTGTTTCACTAGGACTTAACAATCTATAATTTTCCTGCAATTTTAATGCATTAATAATTTCTTGCAATTGTTTAACTGCTTGTTTTTTTACACTTTTACTAACAATATCAGCACTTGTAAGTATAGCTATTGGGCCAGCTATACCACCTGTTGCAACACCACTTAATACGCCTAACCCACCAGCAACATTAAGATTGCCATCAGTAAGTGAAGTACCAGCAACTACTTCTTTTAATTTTTGCGTTGTTGATGGATACACCAAATCATCTGCAATATTTAATACATTCTTATTGCCTACAGAATTTTTACCTACACCACTTGAGCCACTTGCTACATTTCGTGCGGTATTTCTTATTTCTTGTATTGCATCTGCACCGCGCATATATTCAATATTACCCCTTATTGGGTTTCCTGCAATATCAGTTGCATTTGGATTTCCTATTACTTTTTCTGAATTAGCTATACGACTATAACGTGAATACTCTTGATTACCCAACAAATAAGCTGCGTGTGACTTTTTAGCATTGCCACCAACTTTATTTATAAGTGTGTCGTTTAAACTATCTATAATATCTAATATTGCTGTTGCTTGTGCTTTTTGGTCTTTCACTAGTCCTGGCAATCTAGCTTTTGCATCAGTTATTAATTTTTGTAATGAATTTGTTGTTTGTATACGCACACTTTTATTATTTATTAATTGTGGTTCTACATTAACTTTGTTTCTTAATGCATCTATAAATGCTTTAGTTTCACCAGTTGCATATTGTACATCTCTATTACTACTAGCATTTCTAATTGCATCATCAACAATGTTATCATCTAGTGGTGTATTATGTTTTGCTGCATCTTTATAATGTTTTTCACTTTGCTTTAATATATTTTCTGATGAAATTTTATCTTTTTTAATTTTTCTACGATTTGCGTTGCTAACTAATCCTTTACCCACACCGCTTATTAATTTAGCACTACCAGCGCCTAGCAATCCTGATAGCGCAGCGTTTCTTGCAACTAATTCAGCGTCTTTATCGTCAACAATATCACTTGCAACACTGTATGCTACAGAATCACCTGCAACTCCTTTTGCATTTAATGATGCTTTTTCTAATGCACGTTTTACTGCTTTTTCTGGTTGTCCTCGCAATGTTGCTCTTTTAGCTAATTGTGATGGTAATACTTTTAATGCATTAAGCTTTCCAAATCCTATTGCTGAACCACCAATATTTGCAGCCATAGCAGCTTTAGGTGCAGTTTCTTTAGTGTATTTATCTAATTCACGTAAACCTTGCCTTGCATCTTGATAGGTTACATTTGGACTTAGTGATTTAATACCAGCATATATTGGGTCGCTTAAATTAGCAGTTGCGCCTCTAAATGCTTGCTGTGTCAAACCTTTAGCCAATCTATTGCTACTATCTATAGAGTTTTGTGACTCTATTTCATCTACGGAAATTAAATTGCCATTTTTATCTATTATAAAATCAGTCATTTTAATTTCTACCTTTAAGTTCTGCCAATGCTTTTTCTAAGTCTTTTTCTACATAAGGATTACCATTTTCATCTCTCATACCAAATCTTGCTTTACCATTATCTAATATAATTTGATTTATCAATTTATATTCCTTTATAGCCTCTACAAGTTTCTTACCGCTTAAACCTCTGCTAATGTTTGTAAGTCCTTTTGCAACTGTTTGTGCTTCAAACTCAGTGATTTGACCAGCGCCTTTAAGTATTTCATAAGCTTTTGCGTATACTTGTCCGTCAAATTGGTCAAAGTATGATATTGCTGCAGTTATATCTTCTGCTACACCACGTTGGCCGCCTACTGCACTTGGTATAAAATAATCCAACGCTTTTGACGTACCTACTAATGTTTTACCTATTTTGCTATCACTTTCACCTCTAAATGGGCCTGACATTTTATTTAATATTTTAGGGTCAATATTTAATATATTATCTAATGTATTTAACTCTCTTGCTAAACCATCAGTTTGCTTCAGCAGTGATGCAATTATTTGTGGTGCGTCACTTCCGTATGTATCGTAATATTTCTTTGATGCGCGTGAATTTATATTAATTGTTTTGCCACCTGGTAATTGCATTGTTTCAAGCTGCCCAGGCTGGCCAGTATCAAACCAATATTTTTTAGTGCCGTCAAGTTGTTCTATCAATGCACTTTTTGGTGGTGCGCCAATTAAATTGTTAATATTTTCAATTTTTTTTCTTTCTTTATCTTCGCCTGACAAACTATCATCAATTTCATAATTACTTTCTATATTATTAAGTAATTGTGCGTTTGTTTTTTGTATTTCTGGGTCAAGGCTTACTACATCTGCTTCTGTAGGTAAATTGTTAGCTGCGTCAGGTGCAACTGTACTAGCTGTAAATGGTGCAAATCTTGGTGTTTTCATACCACCTGCAGCTGCATTTGCAGCGTAGTCTGCTTTTTTGTCTTCACTATCACGTACGCGTACAAAATTATTACCATCGTAATATCCATACATTAAACCAGTTTGGTAAGGGTTGTAATAACCTGCACTATCTTGTTTATCAATGCTTTGGTCATCTAGTAATTTTAATTGTTCTAGCAATGAATTTCTGCGGTCATTATATTGTTCATAATTATTTGCATTTTGGCTTTGTGCGTAATCCATAAATTGACCAAAATTATTATTGTTTACAGTAGGGTCGCCAAATCTATCTGCCATAATGCCACCTAATATGCCTAGTAAATATTTATTTTTGTTCATACTTGTTGGCTTGTATTCTTCTTGTATTAATCTTGTTAATCTATCTCTTTCAGTTTCTGGCCTTTCTACATTTGTATTTATTTGCCCTGCTGGATTACGATACATACCAGCATTCAAAAAACTACCACTTTCAGAGCCAGTACCAGAGCCAGTACCAGAGCCAGTACCAGAGCCAGTACCAGAGCCAGTACCAGAGCCAGTACCAGAGCCAGTACCAGAGCCAGTACCAGAGCCAGTACTATCTCCTAATTTATCTTTATATAATGCCTCTTTAGCTTTTGCTTTTTCAATTGCTTGTCTCGCCAATTCTTTTTTTACATCTTCTGGTGTATTTTTTAAATGCTGATATGTAACATTACCAGCTTTACTTGTTATTACTTCATCAGGCGGTGCAGACATTACTTGTAAGGCTGTGCGACTTACTTTTTGTCCTAGTAAATCTTCGCCTGGATTTACGTCCTCGGGTGTTAATGTAGACTTTCTTTTTAAATCTAAAAACCCTGGTCTTGTATTTACAACTGTAGGTTCTGTCCTTTGGTTTGTTTGTCTGTTTTTTCTATTTGTTAGTATGTCAAGTATTCTTTGGTCTTGTGGTTCGCGTGTAATTCTTTTACCTCCAATTGCATATGGATTTTGCTCAATGTCTATTTTTTTGTTTACACGTCTAGCTACTGCTAAATTTTCTTCACGTTGTTTTTGTTCTTGTACTCTTTGTTTATTTCCAAGTGCATACTTTGCTCTACCTTTGTAGTAATCATTTCTCATCATGTCCTTGGCGCTAAACACTGGCTCGTTAGAGTTATTTGTTAAGTCTACATTTATTCTGCCTTGATTATTTGGGTCAAACAATGGGTTTGCTATAGCACCCTGATTGTTACTTGGTATTGTTTGTGCTTTGCTAAATCCTCTTGCGCGTTGCAAGTCATCTAAAGTAATATTTGCACCTGGTGTTTCAAAATTTCCCATTACAGGTAACAACTGATTTCTTACATTTGGGTCTTGTAAATTAATTTTACTTCCACGCTCTATACCAGTTTTGTCGTATATATTGTCTATATATGCATCTACAGGATTATTATCACCTTTAGGCGCAAATCTATTTACCATACCCTCAATTGTGTCTATATTATGCAATTTACTATAATTGTTTAATACTTTATCAGCTGCACGTATGCCACTAAATCTATTATCAAATTGTGCGTATCCCGAATCATCTTGCCCTGTTTGCCCTTGCCAATTATTACCTTTATTATATCGTATATTTAACAAATTATTATTTCTTTGCCCACGATACGGAAGTCCTGTATTTGGATTTATTAATATATTTGCTAACAGTGCATTTTGTTGTGGGTTTCTCATGTCATTCTCTTTTGTTTACAGTCTGTTGTAATTACCAAATCCAGTGTCAACTCTAGGTACTGATGGTGCTGATGGCTTACTAAATAATCCACCTAATATACCAGCACCTACACCGCCTGATGGCATACTAGCTAATCCTAACAGACCTTGCCCAATCATACCACCGATGCCGCTACCACCACTTGTTGTACGTGTGCTTGTACTGTCTTGTAAGTTTGGTGTTAATTGACCTAATTGTATCTGATAATCAGCGCGTCTATATCTATCGTTTATTCCTGCTAAATAATCATCATATGCTGCTTGCAATCTTTGCTGTTCAATTTCTCTATCCGCAGCACCTAATCCAGATTCAATTTGCATTGCTCTCATATCAGCGTCAGATAATTGACCAGCCATATTTGCCACTTGGTCTGCACTACGCGCTCTCATATCTGCACCTCGTAATCCAGCCGACTGATTATATTGGTCTGCCATAAGCTGTCTTTGTGCATCTGCTTGCACTCTACTTGCAGCATCTTCATAACCTTGTTGCCTTAGTTGTGCCGCAGTTTTTGCAGCTATTTCACCAAAATTACGTGTATTTTCAGCTTGCTGTATTGCTTGTCTAGAACCCCCAAATGCAGATGCTCTAGAGGCTTGTGCATCAATATTTTCAGCACTAGCCATTTCTCTGCGGTCTATATCACTTAATGCATTACTAATTACGTTTTCCATGTATGGGTTCATGTATCCGCTAATATCTGCATCAGTAAAGTTTTGTGATTGTATTTGGTCTGGCGTGTATTGTGCGCCTTGCTGTGCCATTGACAAGCCTTGCTCAACAAAACCGCGATTACTTACGTTGTTCCCTAAATAATTAGCTACAGCATCACGTTCACCTTGCGTTATATCTACAACACGTTCGCCTGTATAGGGTGCAAATTCTTGCCCTGTAAGCTCATTAACATTACGATTAGCGCTATCCAGCATTTGTCTTGAGTACGGGTCAAACGTAACATCTTTTTTATCTTCAACTTTTTTCTTGCCGCCCATTACAGCCTCCATATTAAGGTTTTGCCATGCTCAACAAAACCAAGTTTTTTTAATAATCTGTTCCAACCCTTGCGGTGGTCAAATGTCATAATAAAGTCACCGCCTAAGTCTTTTACGTGTTTTTTTGCGGCATCTACTAAAAGATAAAAATCTTTTAAATCGCCACCATATAGCCAAACATTTAATCCAACAGTTCCATCAGATTTGTTAGCTATTTGTGTTATTGCAGCGCTGTTATTAGCGGGCCAATATTGTGCCTCACTATTTGCAACAGCTTTTTTTACATCATCATACGTGTGTTTATGTCCTGAACGTGCTAAAGCGTTTACAATTTGTTCTTTATGGTTCTCTATATTTACAGAGCCGTCCATGTTAATACTCCAGAGTTATTAATACTTGCACTATAGCGTGTGCCGTTAGGACTTGTAAGTATTAATCTATTGTTTGCGTTTATATTTATATCTTCATTAATCTTACGTGTTTGCGTCATTTCATATGTAATATTGCGACGTGTTTCTGTTTCATTTATTGCATCGTAGGCTGGCATTGCATCAGGTAGCCTCATCGTTTGCTCCCTGGTTTAACTTCAATACGCGGTACACCAAGCCTCCAATTAGTTGACTCTGCGCCTATTGCCTTAACAAGCATCTGTCTGCCATGTACTCTTATTGGTACAGGTTGCCTAGTTGCTGTATATGGCCCAAAACTACGCTCTGTGCCGTTAGGATACATTTTGGTTTTAAATGTCATGCTCACATCGCCTTGTGCGCTTTCATCAGGGTATAAAAACGTAAGATTAGAGCTGTTTTCACCCGAACCTAATTCTACAGGGCCATGCTCAATAAAACTTACATCGCCATTGTGGTCATACCCAAACTCATGGTCATATATCTTACCAGTAGCATCTACAGCTATTGGATATGGTAACGGCGCTTTGTCTGTCGCACATAATCGCGATAAACTGCCTTTATTCCAATGCCCTTCTCTGTAGTCATAAACCACATATTTGTCATTTTCAGTGCTATCCGCACTAGGGTAAAACCACCAAACCTCACCAAATGATGCGTTATGCCAAGCAGTAACTTTACTAATTTGCGCTCTGTTAATATCTTTAAATACTGCATCATGTACGTCGCATTTTATAGGTTGGCTGTAACCTGTATAAACATAAAAGTTTTCATGTGACATCCAATATGCTGCGCCATCAGCCGTAGTTACAGCACCAGCAGATACTAAACCACCACCAGCATTATCTTGTGGAAATCCGTACACTAATGGCGGCCCTAAATATACAACGCGCCATACGTCTTTGTCTGTAAATATCAGGCTACCACCTTTTACATTAACAGCATTTAATATTGTACCAGCTGTTTGCAAGCTAAAGTTACCAGCTTGGTTGTTGGCTGCCGCTGTCCATTGATTTCTATCTTCTTGGTCTGACCAAGCAACATCTCTTGGCACTCCTGCTGCTCCAAGACACATTACAATACGTTCTGGTGTTACTAATACTGCTTTATTACTTATAGGTGCATTTGTTACTTGTGTAGCATCAACATTTACATCTACATTCCATTCGTATAATTTACCATCATCAGGCAATACACCTAGTAATATTTGACCAAAAGTGTCTAATGACCATACACTTGCTGGATTTATAGTATTAGTTACAGCAGGGTTACTAACCCCATACGGGCCGCGACCATATAAACCTGTGCCATAACCAGCACCTGTATCTGCATCTGCCCTGCCTGTAGTCAATCCAGAAGGCGTAATATCTGTTACAGCACCTCCTACAGTCATAGCGTACAAGTTACTGTTGGTACCTATAGCGGCAAATATTTGATTACTGTTATCACGCCAAGATATAACACGTCTTGCCTTGCCGCTTACAGTTGTAGTTGTTCTTTGCCTCCAACCGCCTATTGGCCCTAGTGCTCCAAATTGCCAGCGCACAAGGTTAGCATCAAAGTTACGGCCTTTTGACTGATACTCTGTGCCGTTGGTGTATACACCTGGTGGTATGTTTAATGGTACTAACATTAACTAAAACTCACTGTAACTGTATCTGAATTTATTACGTTGCCATCATCATCTGTTACTTGACATCTGTAAACAGCATTTCCACCTTGCAATGCGTAATTAAAACCAAATCTTGTAGTGTACTGCGTAGGGAGTTGTGGAAATAAATTTATGCTACTTACAGTGCCAGATATATAGAACCATTGATATGTAAATGGCGCTCTACCGCCTGTAACAGTTACCGCTGTATAGCCCGTGCCAGGACTACTTGTAACGCCTGTGTAACTACCTATAGATGAGTTATATGATGATGAGCCAGACAATGTTGTTTGCGTTAATGTTGCTTCAAATGCAGTAGAAACAACTTCCCATGCACTACCATTCCATCTTTTAACACCACTGTTAGGTTCTACCCACGCACTACCGTTGTAATACTTAGCTGTTACCTCTGCAAATGCAGTGCCGTTATACGTTTTTATTGCCATTATACTGTTGTATCAAACCAAATGTCATCTGTTAATGGACTGCTAGGTGCTGATGTGCCTACAGTTATTGTTCTGCCATTGCCACTAGCGTGTGTTACTTTGCTGTCTAATGCAGCTTGCAAACCGCTTGTTTTTGCTATTGTAAATGTACTGTCAGCTACAGTAGCAAGTGTTGTAGCTAACGAAAAATTACCTGTACCATCAAATGCTACACTTCCTGTTACAGCGCCTGTTAACGTTACTGTTCTAGCAGTAGACCATTTATCTGCTGATGTTGCATTGCCTGTCACAGCACCCGTTACGTTACCTGTTACGTTACCTGTAACATTGCCTGTTAAATTACCAGCAAATGTTGGCCCTGTTACTGTGCCTGTAAATGTAGGATTGGCTATTGGTGCTTTAGCATTAGCTAAGTTTTCATTAATTTTTACTTGTGCATCAATTGCTATTTGCGTAGCGTTTAAATCACCGCCCCATGTATCTTGTGCAGTACCTGGTGTATTATATGTCCAGCCATAGTTAGTTGTTGTAGGCATATTAATAGTATCCTGCTGTTGTGTTAATCATCTGTGGTTTTGTTCCTGACATTCTGCGTTTGTCTTGGTCATTTAATGCCTTTACAGCATCTTCAAATAATGCACTCCACACAGGCAATCTACTGTCATCATTCAAAAATGGTGCAGCGTGTAATAGTGTACCGTATAAATATATTTGTGGTGATTTACTTAGCAACCAATTTGTGTCTACATCATTTACTAAAGGCGTTACTTCAGCCAAATATCTCATAATGCCAATAGTAGCATCTGGTGGAAATGGATAAAATAATAATTTAGTGCCTTGTATAGAATAAAACCTAGGTATACCTGAGTCAGCGCCTATGCCATCTAATGAGTTATGCGGTACATACTGCAATGGATATTCAGAGTTTTTCATCTGTATATTACGCATTTCTAAAAAGTTTGTAGGAAGTGTTGTTTGGCCTACGTTTATAGTAAACTCAGTATATTCTTCCATTTCAGATACATTAACTTTGCGGTTAACGCTTTCTTCGTTCATTTTAATAAAATTAGGTATTTGTGCAGTCAAATCATCACGATTTAACGTGTCATTTATAACTGTTTTTAACTCGCCTAGATTTGCAAATGCCATAACTACACCTTAAACTGCGCCACTCGCAATGCTTGAAATTCATTACTATTTAATTTTTCTACAACACGAGGCCAATGGTCTTGATTAAATACATCAATGCCTTCTGTTGCTTTCCAATGCTGTATAAGCCCTAATGGTATTGTGCCAACCTTTACCAAGTCAGCCTTGCCCAATGTACCTTTAGCATCATATTGTTGTCTTTTATTATCATCTAATATTTTAGTGACATCTTGTTCTGTTTTTACATACATTTCATCTGTTGCACTATCTACTGCCAGGCTGTGTTTCATGCCTGTTGCTGCATCATATGAAAATGGTTTAAAACTACTCATGTTAATCCCTTGCTACAACTAAATCGTTTTCTTCTAGTAATTTAGCTTGCGCTGCATTTGTTTTAAATATGTCGCCTTTTTTGTAACATATTTCACTGCCATCAGCATTATTTTTACCTGTTCTAATGCAAGCTATACCGCCTTTTTTAGTAACTATGCATTCAATACCATCATCTTTTTGTATTTTAGCTTTAATCTTTGGTGCTTTTGCTTTTGGCATATTTATCTCCTAATTGTAGGGGCTGGCAAATGCCAACCCCCATTCGTTACCTAATATTAGGTTAAGTCTGCGGCTACGCCTAGACCTTTTTCGTTTTTAACGATTAGTGTCATATCACCAAGGATTTGACCTTTTTCGTTGTCACCAGTTTTGGATAGTTCTTCATAACGTGGTGAACGTAATGTACCTAATGTACACATGGATGGGTCTACAAATAGAGCATCGCGTGTTAAACCATACTGTACTGGTATTATAGTTAGTTTGCCGTGGTTAGACAGATAAACGTCTGCACCGCCAACAACTACGCCTTCATCCATTCCGTTGATTTCATAACGGTTAGCTGCAAGTCCAGCAAATCCAGCAAATATTGCTTTATGAGCAGCACTCATATAAATTTGTGAGAATGTAGCGCCATTGTTAAATCCAGATTGAATTACGGAATCCATAATAGTTTTGGTAAAAGTACGCTGTGTACCATTTGTAGCAGCAGCACAATCTGTTCCGCTATATCCACCATTAGCACCATTTGTACCACGCGATACGTTTGAAGTTGCCCAGGCTAATGCACCAGCAGCTTTACGACCAGTTGAACCTGATTCTTCAGATGAAGCAAAGTTACCAATAAAACGTGCTTCAAAGTCACGCTTTAGCTCAATACCTTTGATAAGCTTTTGTCTAGCCATTTCTGACGCTACACCAGCCGAGTCAACAGCTTCTTGTATGCCAGCTACAACTACCGCACGCTTTTTAGTTTGTACGCGGTTAGCAACACGTGTTCTTGTGTTAGCTTCGAATGATGTAGTATCATCACCATCAACTTGTGCTGAAGCAGCATCTGGAGTTGCTAGTGTTTCTGTTTGCCACTCATGACGTGTAGCAGTAACTTTAACGCCGCCGCCTTTAATGTTTGAGCAGAATGGTGTTTTCTCAGGAGCAACGCGCTCGATGAGGTTTGAGAGGTCTTCTCTGTTGCCAGCAACACCTGCTGGTACGATTGTGTTTGTTGGTGCAGCCATCTTAATATCTCCTGTTGATAGCTAACTCGATAACAATAACGCTACAGCATCATCTAATGAATTAGACTTGTTGAAGCGCTTTGCAGCACGAGCTTTTCTTAATGAATTTGCATTGCCTGCTGATTTGCCTTTTGACTTAATTGTCTTAGGCGCAGGTTTTGCGCTAGTTTTTGAAAGTTTCTTTTGACTATTGCGGTACTTAATACCATCATAAGCTAAAGCTAACATTCCTGGTTTTGCAAACCTAAGTTCTTCTGGTGTCGCGCCTAAATCCAACAATGTTTTAGTCAATGTTTGTTGTATTTCTGGCCCTTTAACAGCATCCAGTAAATCTGGAAATTGTTTAGGTACATTTGCAAAGTTTTCTTGCAATATCTGTTGTTCATATTCTTGTTGTGCATTAACCGCAGATTCTTTATGAACCTCTAAGGCTTGCGACTCAGCTTCAAACAACGCTTTGTTTTGCAAGTATTCTGATGGGTCTCTTTGCGACATAGCTACCCAATCAATGTTATTCCAACGCTCATCAAACAGTCTGTCTAATGTTGCTGTTTCAGTTTGCACTGACTCAATAACATTATGTAGTTGTTCCATACGTTGCATTGACTGTTTAGTTACTTCAGCCGCAGCTTGTTGCGCTCTAGTTGTTTCAGCTTGTGACCGCTTAACTTCGTCTGCAATAACAGATTGTGCTTCAGCAGGCAGTGATGAAAAAACATCTTTTGCGCCATCAGTCCAGAATTGGGGTGCGTCGATTGACGGAACATCTTCTTCCGCTTCAACTTCCTCAACTTCTTCATCTTCAAGGTTGACCTCGCTATCGTCAGGCTCCTCGTCGTCGTCGATGGTTTCTGGTTCACCATCTAGTTCAGTATCTTCTGTTTCTACTTCCTCTACAGCATTTGTAGTTTCTGCTTCTTCAGGCTTTGGCGGCTCTAACTGTGTTAGCTCGCTTACGGCTTGGTCGATACTTAAGGGGGCTTCATTACTCATTTCTTAGACTCCTTCTTGGTTAATCTTATGAGTGTCAATGTAGTTGTTTAGTTTACGTGGAATCTCACGGCACACATTGATAAGTGCTATAAGTTCACGTCGTTTATCTTCGTCTTTTGCTCCTGTTTGCAAAAGCGTTTCATATGCTATTTCTTCCATGTTTTTTAGTGCTGTAGTTGTCAGCTTTAATTCACGTTTAGCCTGTGTAGCGTTCGTGCTTGCTTCTGCGCTACTTATTGTTGTCATGTTATAAGGCTACCACCAGGTCTAAATGATGATACTTCTTGTTTATACTGCATTTCCATTTCACGCATCTGCACAGCCAATGCTGTTTCTCTGTCAATTTTTTCACGTTGCAATGCATCGTTTGCAGCCATTTTTTCACGCTCAATTTGCATTCTGCTATCTATTTCGTACTTTTTAAGTTCCATTTCTTGCTGTTTAGCTTGTGCTTCCATTTGCATTTTTATTTGTTCGCTGTTATCTTGCGGCTCTTGGCCTTGCTCACCCATGCCAGGCTGTGGTGCAGGGAAAAACATTTCAGGTGCTTTTATACCAGCTTTTGTAGCATATCGTATTAATGCAGCGTGTATTGACTCAGGTGTTGCAAGCGAACCTTGCGGCGCACCGCCTTGCTGACTAACAATTGCAGCTTGCAGATTTATAACTTCTTTAGCTAATAATGCTTCTTGTTGCTTACCACCAGCACCAACGCCAATTTCTATAGTCATATCGTGTCGCCTACCCCATTTTGTAGGGTCTACTTGTGTCCACTTACCTCTAAGACGGACATAATCAGCTTCCGTTGCATAATCTTTAATAAGACAATGTATACCTAACATCATATCTTTAATACCGCCTTCAGCAAAGATACGTGCCATTAGTCTTGTACGTTTTTTACCTTCAGAAAGCATTGTAAGCGCTCCTGAGGCCGTTTCGTGCAATGTGTCAGCCTTTATACCCGTTTCACCGCGCATGATGCCTGTACGGCGCTCTGCCATGACATTTGCTGTTTCTAGACCTGACATATAGTCAAAACCACTGCCAGCCAGTCTAACTGGTCTTACGGCACCGCCATTGCGTGACCTTATTGGTGCGCCAGGCGTATTGTTGAGCAAATCAGATATAGTGTTTTCATTCGCACCATCTTCTGACACTTCCATGCGTTGATTGAGGCTAAATGACAGTTCATCTAGCATATGTCGTTGTATGCCTGTTTTTACACGCTGCACTTCAATTAATTTATCGGCTAAAGACAATCCATAAAATTTATGGGGCATTGGGTATGGACATATACTAGAGTATTGTATATAGTCCGCATCTTCTATTTCCAATATTACAGACGCATCGTCATTAGTTATAAGTCGTTTTATTTGGCCTTCAACACGTATATAATGCTCTAAAACAGTAACTTGCTCCATTACACCTATAGAATTGTTAAATAAATCATCTTCAGTGTCTAAACTACGTGCATCAGTAACGGTTTCATTGTCACCAACATCTACATTAGTTAAATTTGCTACTTTGTCAGGGTCATAACCCTTTTCTAATAAATCCTGTTTACGTGTTTGTATTTGCGCTACGCAATATGTTGCATCTCGCAATTTTACAGTATCTTTTGCTACTGCAAATCGTTCAGCAGGTACTGTTTCTATTTTTACGCGGCCTTTTGTAGTAGTTTTAGTAAACTCAGCGCCTGTTATAGTTATTTGACCATCTTCACGTTCTTCTGTTTCACCAGCAGTTAATTCATAACCGTTTTCCAGCATTGACATATAGCCAAAGCCATCAATCTGTTCGTATGTTTGTTTATCGTCGTAGCTATCTTCTTCCCAATACCAACGAAATATACCTGTTTTAAGCAATAATGCTTCTTTTATGCCGTCATATAGCACCTGGAACCCATTGTTTTGTTCAAAAAACACATGATTAATATAATCTGTTTCTTGTTGGGCAGCTTCTTCATCTTCTATACCTACAGGTTGAAATACAGCTACATCTTCACCTGACAATATTTCTACAAGGTCAGGCAGTATAGATTCAACATTATCAGCAATATCTGTACTTACAGTTTTACTGCGCTGTCCAAATACAGATACATCAAACACATCGCCATTGTAGTAACGTAATGCTATTTCACGACTGTTTGTTAGGTCACTATCATGTGACATACCAATAGATTGTTCAAACTCAGCACGTACCATAGATAACACATCATCATCACCCGTATCATCTACGCCGTCAGCAGTGTTGTTTTCATCATCGTCAAATATGTCTGCGTTGTATTCTTGCATTATATTGCACTTCCGTAATTAGGCATTATCAGTGGTTTTGCTTTACGTCTAACAAATCTATCTGACATTATTGCCATTAATCCAAAACTATCAGCGTCATGTGATGACCAATCGTGATTAGGGCCAAGTCCTATGTCACGTCCATCAGCAGGGCGCTTTTCGTGATACCAACCAAGTGATACTCGGCCAGCCTGTGTTTTTTCTCTAACAAACTTACATTTAGGTAATATGCGTCTTACAGCTTCAACACGTTGCATTGCTGCGCCTTTACCTTGGTTTGTCAATGGTTTTAGCACCTCAAACCCGCCATCTCTCCAATGGTCTTCTATTCTTTTGCCTGTCCAACTATTTTCGTTAACACCATCATGCGGTAGCTGCATTATAGCGTGTGGCCATCGTCTACGCATTTCATTAATGTGATAACTAAGCACTTGGCCTTGTGCTATGTAATGGTCTAATATGTGTATCCAATCACCTACAAATTGTGCTAACCAAATAGTATAACTATCAGCTTTAGCACCAGAACCACCAATATCGTGAAAGCCGTACACAGGCAGTGCAGGGTCAATAGGTAGACTATCAACAATCCGTTTATCACGTTCAGCTTGCGCTAATAGTTTAGAGAAATATGCGCCTTCATGCACACTGGCATAATCGCCTTCCCATATCCACTCATAGCTATCGGGTCGTTTTTCTTGGTCTTCTATGCGTTGATTAGCCAATCGCGTTTTGTTAAACCAAGGGTTGTCCTTCCAATTCATTTGTACTATTTTACTGCTGTTAGGCGGTTCAAGCCTAAAGCGTTGGTCTGTAGCACTACCTTTGCGTTCTGGGTTCCATGTTACCCATATTTCAGAGCCTTCTTCACGAATTGTAGGGAGTAGTTTACTCCAGGCTAGTTCGCTTACAGGTTCTGCTTCGTCAATCCAGCACAGCATAATACGCGCTTTTGACTTAATACTTTCAAGGTTATGTCTTAGTCCGCTAAAACTATAATCAACACGCCCTGGCATTTTAGGGTTAGTTCTTATATACTTTTCGCCTACCTCATAGCATTGTGACAACCATTTATTGCCAATAATAGCTGCTTTTACCTCGGCAAAACTACTATCATTCAAACTGTTTAACTGCTCACGAGCGCAAAGTATTTGTCCACTTTCGCCATTACTTGCAAGCATTGCACCTCTTACAGCCGTCATCATGGCAAAGCTACGTGTCTTAGCACTGCCTCTGCCGCCATATGCGCCTCTAAAATCAGCTTTACCTTCAAATACAGGTATAAGCTTAGGCGGTAATTCTATGTTAATCGCTGTCACTTTTTGGTGCTGTCAATTCTATTTTATTTATTATTTTAAATGGCTCACCGCTGTCGTCGTTAGCCACTTGCATTGGCAATACTTTGCCTAACAACGTCATGAATGCAGCAGGGTTTTCTTCTGCACGTTCACGTAAATACCTAACTAAACCATCTTTACCACCACCTGTTTTAATAGCAGCTTGCAGTATTGCATCCTTTAATAATGCAGTTTGTTTATTTGGTGTACCTTTTTGTCTGCCACCTGTTTTTTTACGTTTAGGTTTAATATCCATTACGTTGCCTCAATTCTGCATCAGATATCTGTCCAAGTCCTCTTAACTGATTGTTTAATGTTTGTTGCTGCATCATGCGATTGTAGTTGTTAAATGCGTTGTTATTACCAGCAAACGGCATATAATCTTGCATAATAGGTTGTTTATCAGGCATTGTAGGTATACTGTATTGTGGCATCTTAGGGGCTACAGGCATTACATCGTTAGTTAGCGCTTGCGGCTCTTGATACTCACGTATAGGCTGCATTTGATTAGGTATTTGTTGTTGCGTTACAGGCATTTGCTGCATGGGTTGCGGTATCTGTGGCATTTGTGCAACACTTGGTGCTGTTTTAATATATTCTGGTACAGAATTTTGCATCATAGGTTGTTTTGGCGTTTGTTGCATAGGGCGCTGTTCTATGGGTTGTTGTTGACGCATCATACCACCATTACCACCAGGTCGCTTTACAGCACGTTGCAAGGGTGCAAAACCCATATTATTCTGCCTACCACCATTGGTTAAGTTGCCATTGGGTCTGTTAAATCTATCTAAGCCAGGTCTACCAAACATAATATACTAATACCCAGGTATCTTATAACCGCTTGATTTACGCTTACCAGAACGCTTTCTACACTTACCCATCTTCTGACAGGTCTTAGGACTGGTACATGACTTACAAGGTTTCATAAAAAATTTTTCCAAAAAAAAATGACGCAATACCCCCATAAGCCTTAACAAAAGGCGAGGTGCGAGGCTTCAATATTGTTTGAACGCGCGGCATCATCTGTTGTATAATTACCACAGGGCAAAAAAAATTCAAGAAAAAAAATGGGGATATAAAAATAGGTGGTGATGTATATATAAAGTTAAACATATAAATATATATAAGATGGTGGGGTGGGGTCGGGCAATAAAAAAGGGAGGCAATGCCCCCCTGGTTAAATTTGTTTTGGTTTAGGTCGTTTATGTTTTGAGTTTTGTAGTTTATGCTTCTTCAAATTCCATATTTACAACATCAATATCTTTTTTTTCGCTAGGTAGTAACACGTCGCCCCAGTCTAACAATTTGTTAATAGCGTCTTCAGTTGTGCCTACCTTATACCCATGCCCATAAGCTATATCATAAATGTTGCTGTCCCTGTTATGCCTTAGCTTTAGCACATAATCAAAGAATTTACTATATTCTTTGCGATTGTCAAAAATGAATGTTTCATTCGCTTTATTATTGTTTTCAATATAATATATTTTTACGAAATAATTATAGTTACTATGTCCATACATTGTCTTTTCTTTCTTTTTAAAGAGCGGCTTCATTGCCTTAATTAAGTTATGCCTGGTAAGCCGCTTATGGTCAACATTAATATTGCTAATGTTAGCCGCGCCAGTAGCAAAAGAACAAAAGGTGAACGCTCATATGAGCGATTTAAGCCGCGTGGGTAAGGTTTCAGGGTTTTGCTTACCCTACTATATAAAAAGCTCAAAACGCTTTCAGTGGCGAAGACATAAGGCGAACAAAGGGTGAACGGATAGCGAACGTTTGTTCATGGTTTGTTCTTTTACAGTACAAATAAAAGCCAAGCCTTGAAGCCTGGCAATTATTCCCTCCCTTTAAGCTGTCAGCACTATAAACCAAAGCGTTGTTATACATACAAAGCCTATAATTAATAATAAATTTAGCATATCGATAAGAAAAGCTTTTGATTGCAAATAATTTAGCATTGCGTGACCCCGTCGTTAAAACCTATGCACCATTGAATGAATTCTTTTTGTGTTTCTTTTGTTGCTATGTGAATGCTTCTATTAATCTCAATTCTTGGCCCGTAGTACCTAGGATTGGATGCAACAACCGTTTTAATATCTTGCGGCTTGTATTGGTTAAAACCATTCTTTTTAATGTACCTAACAACATTAGAGACTTGCCAGGCGTCATAATACTTTTTTTCACCCCTAAAGATAAAGCCAGGCGCATATGCTTTATTGTCCATGAATTCGCGTTCTGTTTGTTCCCCTATAGAGACGTGCTTGTCTATAAGCTTTTCAAGTTTGTTTTTTTCTGTTGTTGTCATATTCTTAATCCTTTTGTTTGTGATAACCATAATAAACCATAGTAACAGCTTATTGTATAGCATTAATAACCCTAATACTGTCTATTTTAGATAATAACCCCCATGTACCCGCAAGTTAATATCAATTTAACAAATTAAATGAGCTGTTAATTATATATATATAATCTATTAGTTATCTATTAAAACACTCATTCGCTCTTACAACCTTACTTGCCCATTCATTAAATATTTGTTGTGCTTGTACTTTGGTTAGTTTATAATTTTGTTGTAAATGACGGGTGTAACTTATAGGTGCGCTAGTCATACTATGAAATTTTCTTTTTAAAAGGTCATCTAGTATTTCATAAGCCCATTCGTGTTTATCGTTATAAGTCATTTTATAATCCTTTGTCTTTAAAAGTTATATAGTAAATTGTGCGTGTAGTTTTGAATTTATAACGCTACTATTCCAACTCATAGTTTGTTCAAAATATTTTAATTTCCAAATATTTATATCTGTATTTTTTGCTAAGTTTGCTCTTTTTATTTTGGCGCGTGCCTCTTTAACTGTTGCAAATTCGCCTATAATATAACTTGGTTTTTTATATGTATAAACTTCAACTTCATATGAATATTTGCTTTTCGTTTTGTTATTATAAGTCATTTTTAAATCCTTTAGTTATTGTATGAGTTCATTAAATATTTAATCATTTCATTTTCATTTTTAGTTAAGTCATCATCAGTGCTATCTATTAATGAATTGACTATATCACCTCCTAATTCGTCATCAGTGAAATCCGCATATATTAAGTATTCAAGAACCTCCGTAACTGAAAAGTGAAAATGGTTTGTTACTAAGCGAACGGCATCATCAACACCTATGTAATGGTGAGCCTCTAGAGCGCCCTCGATAAGCCCTTTGTGGTGTATTTTATTTTCATTATAATTGTAATCATGTATTATTTTTTCGTACGATTTTCTCATTAATTCAGTCATTTTTTGTCCCTTTCTTAATGGCTTAATTGCCTTGGACTATTTTTTTATAGTATATGTTTAGCTTATAGTAAACAATTAGAGTTACTTATGTTGCAATTATTACTTTTTAAATCCTTTTTTCATGTTTGCATAAGCTTTGGGTGATATAGTTGACTTCTTTTTGCTTCGGCTTATGCCTTTTTTCTTGCGTGCGTTTATGTTCGCATATAGTCCCTTTCCTGGCATATCTTAACCTTTCTCAATCAATTATCTATATGAAATCATAAGCTTTTTTGTAATAAAATGCAAGTAATTAGTTATTATTAAGCCGCCCATTTCGCGCCGTTCCCATGCAAAACAACTGCAACAGATTTAGCCTTAATACTTGACCCCCTGCAAAGCTTACACGTTGCACAAGTAATGGCCTTTTCTTTTAGCTTTATATCAGTGGCGGGACACAAAATTTCATTAGGTTGCAAGCTGTCATTTTCTTTTATGGTTCTAAAAGTTCGAATGTTAAGCTTCCAAAATTTACGCGCGTCTTTTAACGAATTAGCACTTGCCATACAATTAGAATAATCAACGCCTTTCAAATCATGCTGATGCGTATAACCCGTATAAGATTTGGCCCTGCTGATTAATGCCTTAATTATATGACCTGGTACAGCGGCGGGGTCACCATATGCACCCAATCTTATAGCTTCATTAGCGCCAAGCGATTCCAAGTCATTAACAAGTTTATATTTGTTGGCCTTGTAAGCTTTATAAATTGAATTTGGCCCATGGATAAGAGACACATAGCAAACGCGTTCTTTTGCAGTTCCTTTATCACCATTGTGAGCTATTCCTTTTAAGGGGCAATTGCCACAGATTGAAACGTCTAAACCTAGTCTGTTATTTTCAATTGGGCCTTTTCCATTATCATTGATAATATACAGGCTTGCCATTTTACCAAGCTTTTTATTTCTTTTGCTAAACGTTAAAGCAGCTATAATGGGCTGCCCGTCAATTTCACTAGGGCCGCGATAAATTAAACATGATTGCTTTTGCATTGTAATAATCCTTTTTTAAAATGGCTTATGCCTTGATTGATTTTTTTATTACATAAATATTGCTTATTGTACAGTATTAAAATTTTTAATATTATATTCTACTAGCGCGTCGCATTTTGTACAAGTCAAAATGGTTAATATTATAAAACCCTCGTCATTTTCTTGACTGATATCAAAATCATTATTCCATGACAATTCGCCGCCGCAATTATAACACATATTCATTTTTATATTTCCTTGCAAAGTAATCTATTAATTTAGTTTCAATGTAATTAACCAGGTAGTCAGTAGCTTGCTTGTCGCATAAAATACCGTTTGTTACAATTGGTATATCATCATCGAATTTAAAGCTATTATTGTTATATTTTATAATATGGCTTTTTTCAAAACTATCAAATAAAACATCATCAAAAAAAGTTCTATAAAAACCAGTAACAGTAGGTTTTTTAGTTGCTTCACGTTTGTAAAAGTTAAGCCTTAACGTCAATTTATATTTTGGCTTTTCGTTATATTTATTAATTCGCTCTAAGTCATACTCAGTTTTTCTTGTAATCATTTTTTTAATCCTTTAATAAAAAGTTGGGGCGCGTCGGATGGGTTTATCCTCGCACGATTCGATTTCATATTGTCTCAAAATTTGTGCCACTTTAAAAGAAGACCTAGCACTTTCATACATATCATCATGAATAATATGCATACTAAGTACTTCAGTTTCAGTTTCCCGCAACAAGTCTTGTGTACTCTGTGCTACATTCTCAGCGAATGCATGAATTTTATCCATAATTTGATAGTATTCATACATCGTGTTACTAGCATCATCCATTATATGTTCCTCGATATGCGAGGCTATAATCTCAGCTAAGTCCTCTACAGCATTATATTTAGTGTTTATTACATTCATTTTATTATCCTTTATATGCCAAAAAATTCTTTAACTTCTTTCCACGAACCTGTTAGTATTGGTTGCTCAAAATTATTTTCTCGACCCCATATTTCATTTTTATGTGTATTATTTGCTAAAGCGATAGTATAAAAAATTTCGCCAGTTTTTATATCTGCAAAACGAAAATCATCATAACTGCCTTGACAGTCGCCATTATTCTTAAACCAAACGTACATTTTATGTCCGTCAATTTTTGCACTGGGAAGTAATTGTATAACTTTTTTACCAAGTAATTTTGTTTTCTTTGCAAGACTGCTGTTATTACAAAACCAATCGTACCAACCCGCACTGCATTGCGTGCTTACATCGTTGCAATTGTAATCACCATTGATAAAGTTACCAACCCATTTATTTACTGTTATTTTATTTGTCATTTTATTTCCTTTCAAGGTGGCTTAATTGCCTATCTGTATGACTAATATAGAAACTACTTATAGTATAGCATTAGAAAAACTTATACTATGTAACAGACTTTATATTCTCTATTGCCGTTTCAACTTTTCGAGGCGTACCTAAAATATTTAACATAAGTATTAAATTATTATCTACCTGGCTTTGAACACTTAACTGCAAGCCAGCCATGCTACCCGTTTTAAACTGCACTAACTCACCTGGACTATATTGCTTAAACACATCAGGTTTATATTTTTTTTGTCTATTTTTCTTTGAATGCTTACTAGTTTTGTAGCCTGTCGGATATATCTCTTTTAAATCATCAATAGCATTTAAACTTAGACAATATGGTGCATCGTTATGCATTATAAATCCATATATGTTAGCATTTTTGGCTATCAATTCAGCTAATTTATTTGTATTGCCTTCAACCTTTATTATTAAATATCCTTTGAATAATGGCTCGACATAACTAATCCTCACACGCTTTTTTCTTTGTTGCTTGCTAGTCCTTAAATATTTAGTCTCAAACGGCGTATATACTTCGATATTATTCTGACTTAAATAATCATGCACATTTAAAACTGCATCACTTTTAACTTTTAATATCTGCCACAACATTATTAATATTCTCTGATTGGTATTAACTTAAAACTACTATTATCCATGACAATTTTAGCTTGGTCTAAGTTACCACGCCATGCCAGTTTTGCTTGCAGTGTTAGTGTTTTGGTTGAGCAATGCAAATAACCACCTGCTGACCTTAAAAAATAACCCTTGCCAGGTTTTGGCACAAAGCTTGCGGATATAATATTTTCGCTCTTGTTGCTTCTCTTGGGAAATTGATTAGGTGCATATTTACGCATTTTATTAAAAGTGGTGTAACTTATATCAGCCATTTCTAATATTTCACTTACGCCATAGCCTTCCATCCACAACTTCCTACATTTATGTATTTCAGCTATATCTGCATATTTTTTATATTGCTTAAATTTTGGTGCTACAAGCTTTAACTCTTTTTTCTTTTTGGTAAAACCACGCTTGGGCAATATATCGCGATTGCGGTGTGCAAACTTATCTAAGCTTGATTTACTTACACCTAGCTCTTTTGCTATCTGCTCAGGAGACATATACATATCGCCCCACAACTTAGTGGCTAATAGTATTTTATCCTGTGTCCAAATCCAGCTAGTCATTTGGGTTATCAAGCTTGCCTTCTTCCATCCATGTCAACACGTTTTTATAAACCTGGGGAATTGGGTCTATTTTGCCTTGACTATGCCTTATAATAGTTGACCTGTTGCACCCACAAAAAGTTGCAAAACTTGCATAGTTAAAACCTAATTTCTTTAATAATCTGCTATATTCGTCGTTTGTCATAGTTACTCCTTTTGTTTTGCCTAGATTTACATAAGATTTACCCTAATGCAACACTTTTCTAACATTAATTTTACTAATACTATACTATAAATATTGCTAATGCGGAATTTATTTCCTTGACTTATGTTTCTGCATGATATAGAGTGTAATCACTACACAAGGCAATAAAGCCAAATATAGGAGGTAGTAATATGACAAATAAAATAATATATGAGACTAGCAAAGAGGGTAATGGTGTTTTTAACGTTAAGATATTTGACGATGGAACAGTTGACACGACTGACGATGACAATATGAATTTAAATGTATTCGACAATGTTAATGATGCTATCAACTGGCATTACAAACAATCTCGCCTCATAAAAAACAGAGAGGCAAATTCACACGAAAATATAGTTTATCATTTAATGCCTTTCCATAATTATGACATGCCAATAATTGTGGATAGCCAATGGAATATTATAAGTGCAGTTTGGGATAATACTGAACCAAAAGGGGTAACAAGATGAAAATATATAGAGTATTTGATTATGAAGAAGAAACTGGATGTGGGTCAACCTATACTTCAAGCATGAAACACGCCAAAAAAATAGCAAAACTTATGGATGACCCCAGTGAAATTTGCTTTACAGAATTTAACAATGACAAAGCGTCAATCATACGCGCACTTAATATTGCGTCTATGGAACATTATAGTAGAGATATAAAATGAAAAAGGAAATAAAATGAAAATTTACAGAGTATTAGACTTCGATACTGAGGATACTCACCATGGTATCCACGTAGCAACTATGAAGGAGGCTGAAACAATATCAAAGTATATGACTGACCCTAAGATTGATTGCCTAGAATTTAATAACGATAAGCAATCAATTATAAATGAGCTCAATGTTGCCGCAGGTCATCGCTTAGAATTTAACATGGCCACAGACCGCATAGAACCTATTATTAAAACTGGAGAGAACTATGCCTAAACATACAATAGAATCAATTATAGAAAACTGCGGTGGCTCAAAGGCCATCGCTAACAACATCGAAAACCTTAAATACGATAGCGTTAGGAAATGGAAAATATTTGGAATCCCAGAACGACATTGGAGTACAATCATAAGGTTACACAAAAAACGGCTGTCACCCAACAGACTACACAAACTAAACAAGATTTGCAGAGGTGACTTCAGATGAGAATACAAAAGCATGAAGGAGAAGTGACTGAAACCTTTTACACCAACCACCCTTACTTCAATCGAATGATGTTACAACGTGCTGTTAAACGAGGCGACACAAGGCGGCAACACCATTTCCAGGAGTTAGTAACAAAAGAAACTACAGATGCACTCAGGAGACTGTTACGTGAAATTTAGCGAACATCCAGACTACATTAAATATAAACTTATACCAAATTATTTGTATGCCAAGATAGCGCTTGAGCAATGTGGTAAGTGTGGCTGTGGCTGTGGGAGGGACTTAGAATTTAAACAGCGGAAAATAAGAATCGAGCATTTGGCCCAGAGGGCGTTTGGGGGCAAGCATGAGGAGGCTAATATAGCGCTTTGGTGTGTGAACCCTTGCGCTCTAGCAAAAGATAAAAGAGATGCGGCTAACCGCAAAAAAGTTAGAAGCTTAACAAACTCCACAAAAAAAAGTCAGAGGCGCAAACAGAAAATACAAGGTAAAGCTAAGATACAATCGCGTGGATTTAACACCAGCTACAAACCTAACATCAAGGAAATTGATTAATGTATAAACGTAACAAATATAACGCCATCAAAGTTAAAGATGATGGTATGACATTTGATAGTAAACGGGAGCACGCGAGATATTTGCACAACAAGCAAAGATTGAAGGATGGTGAAATATCAGACTTGGAGATACATCCAGTTTATCAGATATTAGTTAATGACCAAAAAATATGTAGATATACAGCGGATTCGCAATACAAAAATAAAGAAGGCACATTGATTGTTGAGGATGTTAAATCACCTATCACAGCAAAGCAAGCACGTTACAGGCTTGTTAAGAAGCTTATGAAAGCTGTACATGGGATTACTATCCTGGAGGTATACTAAAAAAATAGGGCGATAGAAAAGGATTAGAAAACTACCGCCCAGATGCCATTACTATTGAGGGAAACCAATGGCTTTACATAATATTAAATACAATATAACATAATGCAAGCAAAAAGGATTAAAAATGCAAGATTATCACTCACCAGAGGCTGAACAGGCTATCATAGGCGGTTTACTACGCGATAACGACTACTACGACGTGGTCAGCAACAGCCTAGCGCAACAACATTTTTATAACCCAATCAATAGCAAGATATATATTATCATTAGCGACAGATTAACATCTGGCCATAGCGTTGATGCAATATACGTAAAGAACCAACTGACAATGTTAGACGTTGATGTTGACTTAGCAGAATATCTATCAACGTGCGTACATATGTTTTCTGGTGATGAAAATGTAGTTAAGTCATACAGCGAGATAGTTATAGATTACGCTAAACGTAGAGAGGCAGACTACCTCACAAGAGCTTTGCAAGACAAACTGAATGACAATGAACAAGAAATAGATACTGTATTGCAAGATTACGTTGCTGACATTGATGCTGTTATGCTTGATGGCAATAAGCAGCTAACCAAAAGTGAAACCTCAAAACAGTTATCAGACACTTTTATAGCAGACTTGAATGCAGATAAAGAGCAAGCAAGCTGTTACTCTGGCTACTTTCATCTCGACCAGATGCTTGGTGGATTTGTGCCAGGCAGAGTTTACGTTATGGCGGGAAGGCCATCAATGGGTAAGTCAGCGGTAGCCTTAAATATTGCAAAAAATGTAGCTATGCAGAGAAAAGGTGTAGTTTTTTTATCACTTGAAATGACCAACAGCGGCCAAAGTGAAAGAATTATAAGTAGCATAGGCGCTACTACATATGGGCCACAGAATTTCCCAATTTATAGTCAATTGCGACACGCATGGCGCGAAAACAAATCAAGAGATAAGATAAAGAGAGCCGCAGATACATTTGCTAAACTACCTATTGAGTGGGAGGAAGGTGTTGGATTAAACCTTAACAACATCAAGCTAGTGACTAACAGAGCCATACGCTCATTACGTGCAGGTGGTAGTGATTTAAAGTTACTTATTATTGACCACATAGGACACGTTGCTGGAACGCGGCCAGGACAATCAAACTACGAAAAGGTTACAGAAGTTAGTAACGCGCTGATATCCATAGCAAAGCAGTACGAAGTACCTGTGCTGGCTTTATGCCAACTATCCAGAGCAGTAGAGCAAAGGGATGATAAAAGGCCACAGTTAAGTGACCTCAGAGAATCTGGACATATAGAACAAGACGCAAGTTGCGTCATAGGTATCTATAGAGATTTCTACTATGCTGAACGTGAAGCCAGAAACGCCAGAGGTGATGACAATGACCTAACAGCAAGATTAACCCAAGGGCAAAACAAACTTGAAATGATTGTAACAAAAAACAGACATGGAAACATAGGTGAAGTCAATTTATATTGTGAGCTATCAAGAATGTTTATAGATAATCCAAACCAAGATTACAGGAGTCGAAAATGAAAAAAGGGATTTGGGGATGGGAAGATGCCATCACAAAAAGCAATTTAGAGCCAATGACTAGATTGGTGCTTTTAACGTTGCGTACTTATATGAATGCAAAGAATGAACAATGCTTTCCAGGTGCAAAGAAAATAGCAAAGAGTAGTGGTATGAGCTTGAGAAGTGTATTTACACATTTAAAGAAAGCGGAGAGGGCTGGCTATGTTGTAATTACAAAGAAGAAAAGTGATAATGGTGGACACGATAGCAATGAATATACTGCTTGTTACCCTATGCAGGAGGTGCATGACCTACGTGTAAGAGTTGCACCACCGATAGTGCAGGAGATGCATACTAACATACAAGTTGAACAAACAAGTAAACATAAAGAGCTTTTTGAACAGGTTTGGAGTGAGATTAATAGCAAGCTAGTTAAATCCAGGCAAGGTGGTAAAAAAAGAGCATATGCTAGATTTGTACAGCTATCTAGTGAATACGACCCTAACACGTTAGCTAATGCTATCAGAGGCTATTATAACGATGCACCACAGAAGAAAAATAATTATGCATATGCGGCGAGTATTGTTGCCTGCCTAGGTATTAAAGAATTATATGCAGGTTACTTGAATGATAAAATAACAACAAAGGAGGGTAAAAGCGTTTATGAAAAATATATAGAGAAAAATAAATTGACAACGTAAAATAAATCCGTAGAATATACACATTAATAAAGGAAAAAATTATGAAATACTCAGAATCAACAAAAAACATAGCACCAGCTGTTACAGCCGCTAGTAATGCTATTACTGGCGCAAAGAAAGATGGTAAAAACCCACATTATAAATCAACATATGCAACACTTAGCTCAATTATTAATGCGGCTAATAAACCATTAAGTGATAATAATTTAAGCATTATGCAAGAATTAAGTGAAATAACAGACAACCAAATGATTAAAGTTACTACACGATTAAATCATACGTCTGGCGAATATTATGAATTAGTAACACCAGCACCATTGAAAAATAAAGATATTCATGTGCTAATGAGTACATTCACTTATTGCCGTAGAAATGCAATATCAGCAATGCTAAATATCCCAGTTGAAGATGATGATGGAAATAAGTCACATGATGCAAAAGCAGAAAAAATTGTTGTTGACCTAGAGCCTATGCTTATAAAGATATCAGAATCTATGGATAATGATTCCCTTGAGGCTGTTGCTAAGGAAATTAGAAATGCTGAGTTACCTACCAATGCAAAAGCTAAGTTACGAAAAGCCTGGACAGAACAAAAATCTATATTGATTGCTGTTGAGAAAGCAGAAGCGTGAAAATCGTAGACGTACAGCAAGGTAGCCCAGAGTGGTTTAGTGCGAGGTGTGGTAATTTTACTGCATCTCGCGTTAAAGACATACTTGCTAAGACAAAATCTGGCTATAGTACATCACGCAAAAACATGATTGTGAAATTGGCTTTAGAGCGCATGACATCCGAGATTGAGGAAACTTACAGCAATGCTGCGATGCAGAGAGGGAACGACCTAGAACCAGAAGCACGTGACTTTTATGCCTTTGAGAAAGATGTAATCGTAACAGAGGTTGGTATGGTCATACATCCAGAGCATGAGCATATTACTTGTAGTCCAGATGGCTTGGTAGGCGATGATGGTTTAGTAGAAATCAAATGCCCTGCAAGTATGGCTAAAATGGTAAGCTACCTGGAAAAAGATGCACACGCTAAAGAGTATCAGATTCAGTTACAACATCAGTTACTTGTGACGGGTAGGCAGTGGGTAGACATTGCTGGTTACGACCCAAGGTTTCCAGAGGGTTTACAGCTTGCTGTTTGCCGAGTAGAAGCTGATAAGCAAATCCAAGCAGAAATATTAACAGAGATACAAAGCGCAAACGAAGAAGTAAACGCGCTTGTAGAAAAACTTAATCAACTAAAAAAGGAAAAAACATGATTAACAAAGCAACACTAATTGGTAATGTTGGTAACGACCCAGAAGTAAAAACATTTGCTAATGGCAACAAAGTAGCAAACTTTAGCCTGGCAACGACTGACAAATGGAAAGACCGCAACACAGGTGAGATGCAATCTAAAACTGAATGGCATAAAGTAGCTGTATTCTCAGAGGGTTTGATAGGCATTGTAGAGCGCTATGTAAACAAAGGTAGCAAGCTTTATGTTGAAGGCAAAATACAGACCAGAAAGTGGCAAGATTTGTCTGGCAACGAAAAATCTATGACTGAGATAGTTTTAAAGGGCTTTACGGGCGTTATAACGCTCCTGGATAGCCGTGAGAGCAGTTTTGGTGGTGTTGGTGCAGACAGAGGCGGTTATGCTCCTGTGACGAAGCCTGAAGAGCTCAACGACGAGATACCATTTTAAATGGGCCAGCATACAGTCCAGATAAAATGTGAGGCAGATAAGGTGGAGTGTAAACGCCTTATCGACCTTTCACCTATTGGTACATATGTGCGTTATACCAGGAATGTTAGAACCATACCGCAAAACTCCAGGCTGTGGGCGTTGCTGTCAACTATATCCGTTGCTATGCGATGGAATGAATTTGAGGGTTATCACACAGGATTAAAGTCAGGTGAGAAGTATAGCCCAGAGGAATGGAAAGATTACTTTTGCCATATGTTACGCGGCAATAAATTTATGCCAGATGAACATGGGCGCGAGCAGATACCTGTTGGTATGTCTACAAGGAGTATGACTAAAGACGAACACAATGAGCTACAGGCTCTTATAGAAGCTTTTGCTGTAAGGTTTGGTATAGGTGTAAGGGAAATTACTTAATCAGCAGTGTAGAACAATTTGCACATTGATTTAAAAAGATGTAAAAAACTTTTCATATCTAAATCATAGCAAGCTATCTGTCCGTTGTCATCTGCCACTACAAGCTGATAGCCATTACCTTCATTTGAATTTCTTACGTATAACATTAGATGTAATCAGCCAGGCTTTTACCATTAATATAAAAATACATTGAACGTTTGCCATTAGCATTTATTATTACATCAGCACAAGCCCATGTAGATAAACCAACTTTGTAAGGCTGTTTTAAGGTAGATACGCCTGTCTGCCACGCACCGCCACTAATACCAGGCGAATGACTGTGACCTATAACAGTTTTATACATAGCATTGGCAAATCCCTTGATACTGCCTCTTGAGCCATTAGCGCCCCTATCGCCATGTTGTGATACGTCTATTCCTTTTATGTTCGCACGTTTGTTTGCATTTATAAACTTGTAACATCCTGGTATGTATTTTTGAAAGGCACATTCTAATGCTGATTTATTTTTGTAAGCTATCTCAGCAAGTAACTCTGAACCTATCGCCGCATTGTGTGGTTCTTTGAGGTGTCTGCCTTCATTTAAGTAACGCTCAATATGCCTGTCGTGATTACTATCTACTATCCAATTCTCTTTACCGCCCGTTTGCACTATATGTGCCGCAGTATGCTTTAACTCCCAGGCCAAACTATTCATACGCATATTAAAAACTTTTATCTTATCAAGTAGCTTGTGGTGGTGTGATATTGATACGCCATCAAATACGTCATGGAATACGTGTATTTCTGGTTTAAGTCTATCGCACAGCCTAGCTCTAGCTTTTAGTATAACTCTATCGTGCATAGCCGCGTGGTCATCACCTCTAACTATTGCCGCAGAGTTTTCACCAGGTTGCAATCCTTCAGGTGTCCAATACTCGTTTAAAAAATAAAAACCTTTACCATCCCAGATTATCTGTGTGTGATAAAACTTATCTCCAACAAGCTTGACGTATGTTGCGGCAAATACATGGTTAAACTTAGCTTTACCACCAGCTTTTGTTCGAGTGTACGTCTTACTGGTACAGCTACCTGTAGTTTGTAGCATCTTGGGCAGTTCATCGCCTGGTGTTGCCGCTAATCTCAGGTGCAGTGATGTAGCGCCATAAACAACTGACCTTTGACCGCTGTGAGCTTGCATACCAGATAGCGGGTCTATAGCAGTAGCTGTCAGGCGCAATCCAGACACCATGAATGACTTGCTCAATATTAAATCATCTAGCAATGCATAGTTATGTATAGCAACGGGCCATTGATAATCTTTTTTAGCTATCAGTGTATTGTGTCTGTATTTGAGGGGAATGATTAACAGCTGACTTTTGTGGTGCTTACTAAATAATTCTAGTGTGTCAAAAAACTTTTGGTTTAATGTGCTGTTATTTGTTGCAGATGTTATTAAAAATGATTTATACTTCTTTGCAGCTTTTATATCTAAGTTACTTGGACACTCTACGTCATTTGTTTTATACTTAGGATTATGTGGCTCAAGCTTTATACCAAGAATACTTTGTGTGTTGCTTTTATGTTGTCGCATCGCACGTTCTGTATTTGTGCTAATACCAGCCTTACGCATAGCATCAGCAAGTGATGTGCTGTTAGGCCAAACTTCTGCTATTCTTTTAGCGCGTTCAATACTTGTATGTGTTTTCATTACGAAGTTCTTTTGTAATGCTCATCTTCATAGCTAGTATTTTGACCTCGGCTACCAAACCACCAGCCAACAACCATTGCTGTCATGTTAACTAATGCCAAGTCAAACGGATTTGCTAGCATCTGGTCAAACGCCGTGCCAATTAATGCTACCTGGTCATTCAAGTTAGTTACATCTTGCGTTAGTTTATCTGTAATAGCGTAGTATTCGCTAGTACGTATGCTTGTCATTAAAACTAAATACCAAGTTATGCCTGGCCTGGTGATAGAGCGCATAAAGTTTGCAATATCGCCTAACATTGACTTACCCCATCTAATCTTACTCAGATTGTTTTCAGCATCTTGCGAGTTAGTAAACGCAGATATATTGCCAGCAATTTCTGTTAGTGCAATCTCTTGCTCAGTTTCTTCACGCCTTGCTTTCATTGACATTTCGGTCAGTGCTAACTCTTGCTCAAACTCCACGCGCATACGCTCTGTTTCATGTTTAAACATATTGCGCTCATGCTTACGCTGCAAGAACGCGCCAAAGATACCAACGCCTGTTGATAGAATAGGGGATAAAATATCAATCATCTGACCAAAACTCCAATGACTTATCACCGCCAAACCAATGTCGGCGGCGACCTGTATCTATGTGTAAAAAGGTCTGATAATAACCAAAGCCTGTAAAGCCAGCAGACTTACACATAAAATTTAATTCTTCTTTGTTGTGATTACGTAGGGATATATCTACAGCAAGTTTTCTATGCTGACTCATTGGCACACCACCAACAGCTAGGTTATGCCTAAAACATCTATGTGCAGAGTTTATGTGCAACGGCTTTTCTATCTTTGTGCGTACCCATTGAAGTTTGTCTAAAAACTCTGGGTCATGGTAGTATTGACCGCAATGATTGCATGATAGTTCTTTGGCACTAAAGTTAGGCCATCGGTCACTATCCCAATCGACTTTTATGTAATGTTTAGTTTTCATTCTTAATAATGAGTGCAGTGAGGTCTTTATGGTTTTGCCGCATTTCAACGCCCAGGCTTTCAATACTGCGCTCCACTCTTTTAACAGATTCACGTACATCATCTTTCCTTGCAAAGTTTTCATTCATGTCATCTTTTAAATCATCTATACGACTATGTGTTTTAGAGTTGTCATTACTTATCTTAGCTGAGACCTGTCTATCTCTGGCAATAACACCGCCAACAAACGTAACTAATAATGCACAAAAAGTTAATAATGTCTTAACATCTACGTTTGCTGTATTTTCCATGATGTTAACTTTCCAACGCCTCTAGTCGTGTTTCTAATGCTTCAATCTTAGCAATCGCGTCCTGTAGTGCAGATGTTAGCAATGGCACAATCTTACTTTGGTCGATGCCTTGGTAGTCTGGCACTTGCCTTGTTGCCATAACCTTTTCTGTTGTTTCTCGCCATAGTTGACCTTCCTCAAGTTCATCTGGCTCTACAACATCTGAGCTATATATTACTTCATCAATCGCAGGAGTTAGCTCTCGCTCTTGCGCCTCATAGGTAGCGTCAACGGCAGGTGTAACAAGTTGCTCTTGTTCTTCTGTTACTGCTTCAATAGCAGGGGTAAGTTCATTGCCATCTTCGTCATATGTAGCTTCTACGGCAGGACTTATCTCTACTGTTACTGTTTCATAAACGGCCTCAACAGCAGGTGTTAGCTCAACTTGTATTGTTTCATACGTTGCGTCAACGGCAGGAGTGTATATGTCACCTGTTGCCTCGCTCTCAACATACTCTTGGTCACGCATTGCATCCTTTTCTCCACTAATAGCTTCTGGTACTACCTCTTGTGCTTCATGTGCTAAGAAACCATCTACCCTAGTACCGTCTTCTTTCCACTCAAAGTTAACAGGCTTCAATGCTTTTACTCTGTCAATACTTCCTTGCATAGGTTGTATATCAGTCTTGAGCCTATAATCTGAGCTAGTTACATAACTTACTGAAAATGCACTAACATCTATTCTACCTATCTCACCATAAGGATTTTCAAATCCTATATGGGTCTGAGTAGTGTTAACATTGCCTACAGTTTGTAAAGCACGTGAAGACCCTACAACAGTAGATTCTATAAAGCCACTACCTGCTGCACTAGCACCACCAACGTTTAATGCATTACCTACGTCTAGATTAGCAGGAATATTTATACCTGTACCGCTTGTAATTAGATTAGTCGTTGCGCCATTCGCAGTTAATACTTTAACTTCACCTGTATTCGTTTGTAATCTTAAATCACCACTACCACCTGTGTATACAGACCTAGACGAGCTACCAAGATATATATTGCCTTCGACG